>PDWI01000202.1_pt1 | contig 97407 bp, 73 predicted proteins | sample 1430891 | NCBI WGS metagenome assembly PDWI01 (sample SAMN01162508, study PRJNA174530) | Oral metagenome, whole genome shotgun sequencing project. | biome: Marine environment; feature: Marine mammal; material: Swab sample of the gingival sulcus; isolation source: swab sample of gingival sulcus... | reverse complement strand
GATATAATTCATTCTCCTATAATAATATATTTTTCACTTTGGGGGTGAAATTTTCATTGGTTAATCTTAGGGGTGAAATTATCACAGGTTAAAGACAGTTCATCTTGCTTTTGTATTCAAAATAATGTAATATTCATATCGGGTGAATTATGATTGATAAAGAGCTTTATAAATTTTGTGGGAAAGCACGGCGATATATTTTTTTATTGGTAACTGTGAATTTGGCGAGTTTAATTGCGGGAATTAATTTTGCGTATTTAATGGCTCGTATTGTTTTTGGACTATTTAACAAAGAGCCAATGAAGTTAAACTTTTTTATATTACTTGCGGTAATATTGTGTTTGAAGTTTATATTGATAAAACAAGCTGCATATTTTAAATCTAAAATTATAAATGAGGTTAAGCATAAATTGCGATTTTCAGTTTATAATAAAGTGCTTGAGATTGGTGTTTCATATCAAGATGTAATGACCACACAAGAAGTTACACAGCTTGGTGTGGAAGGTGTCGAGCAATTAGAAAATTATTTCGGCGGCTATTTACCACAATTTTATTATTGCTTTATAGCGGCCGCCTTTTTGTTCGGTGCAATTGCACCACTTGATTTGCGCTCTGCAATTATTTTAATGATTGCTTCTTTGACAATTCCACTGAGCTTACAGGCAATTATGGGATTGGTAAGAAAAACACAAAGAAAATATTGGCGAAAATATGCCGATGTTGGCAATTTATTTTTGGACAGCTTAACGGGTTTAACGACATTAAAAATATTTCAATCGGATAAACAACAAGCAGAGGCTATGGACGTGCAAGCAGAAGGTTTTAGAAAACAAACAATGCGGGTCTTGGGTATGCAGTTAAATTCTATAATGATAATTGACTGGATAGCTTACGGCTCAACAGCAATTGTCATAGCTCTTGCAGTCATGCGGTTCGCAAGTGCGAATTTAAATCTGTTTTCTATCATTGCAATTATTTTACTTTCCGCCGAGTTTTTTGTTCCAATGCGTATTTTAACAAGTTTGTTTCATGTTGCAATGACAGGAGTCGCCGCCGGTGAACAAATACTGAAATTTTTAAATACAGAAAAACCAAAATTGCATGATGGAATAAAACTTGTTGAAAACTCAAAAATCGAATTAAAAAATTTTTCTTATATATATCCCGATGGTACCGTAGCATTAAAAAATATAAACGCAGATATATCGTTAAACGGTTTTACGGCAATTGTAGGACAGTCCGGTTGCGGTAAGTCTACGCTTTCTTCTGCTATGACAAGTTTATTAAAAAACAAAGCTGTACGTATAAATCACAACCCGCATATTTTTGCAGGCACGGTTCGTGAAAATGTTACAATGGGAAATAAAAACATAGACGATGAAACAATCATAGCTGTTTTGGAAAAACTGGAACTTATGGAATTTTTAAACGAAAAGCAAGGTTTGAACACCGAATTATTGCAGGGCGGAAAAAATATTTCAGGTGGACAAATTCAGCGTATAGCCATTGCAACGGCTTTACTGAGTAATTTTGAAGTTTATATATTTGACGAAGCAACTTCCAATGTTGATGTGGAATCAGAAGAAATTATTTTGAAAATAATAAAAGAGCTTTCACTATCACGAACCGTAATTTATATTTCACATAAAATGAAAACAGCAGCCCTTGCAGACTTTATTTATGTAATGCAAGCCGGTGAAATTATAGAGACAGGCAAGCACAATGAACTAATGCAAAAAAATGGAGTATACTTCAATCTTTATACCGAACAAGAACGATTGCTTAATTTTAACGATATGCAAGGAGGTAAAAATGAAGACTAGGCGTAATTCTTTTTCAATAATGCTTTCTTTAATAACACTTTTAAAACCATTGCTTATACCCATGCTTATCGCAATTACGGTTGGTGTACTTGGTTTTATCGCTACATTTGGAATTGCTGTTTTTGGAGCTTATGCAATTTTTTCGATATTACCCGAATTTAATTTAGTAATGTCAAAAATATTGTTAGGCGGATTTGCAACAAAAACATATTTAATACTGCTAATTACATCAGGTTTTTTGCGAGGCGTTCTCAGATATATCGAACAATATTGCAATCACTTATTGGCTTTTAAGATTTTGGCAATGATTAGAAGCAAAGTTTTTTCTGCAATGCAAAAACTTGCACCTGCAAAATTAGACCGCAAAAACCCGGGACAGTTAATTAGCTTAATCACCGGTGATATAGAGCTTCTCGAAGTTTTTTATGCTCATACAATATCCCCAATAGCGATTGCTTTAATAACGGCAATTTTACTGTTTATCTTTTATTTTACGCTACATCCAATTTTGACGGTAATACCATTATTGTCGCAAATTATAATTGGTATTATACTTCCCGTAATTGCATCTAAACGAGGTGAAAAAACAAGTGTTGAAATCAGAGAAAAAATAGGCAAACTAAACGGACAATTTATCGACAAACTTCGCGGTGTGCGGGAAGTTTTACAGTACAACTGTGAAGAATCTACATTGAAAACTTTAGAAGAAGTTACGGAAGCTCTTTTAATTAAACAAACCGAATTAAAAAAACAAGCCGCCAATTTATCTGCAATCGTTGATTCTGCAATTATGATTTTTTCAATTGCACAAGCACTTACTTGCCTTTACTTAATACAAAATGGTTTTATTTCTATCCCTACCGGCGTAATTACAACACTTTTAACTGCCGGCTCATTTGCACCATACATTAGCCTTGCAAATTTAGGCAACACATTGACTCAAACATTTGCATGCGGAGACAGAGTTTTATCGATTTTAGAAGAAGAGCCTGTTATACAAACTGTAAACAACGGCAAAACCTTAATCGACAAAACTCCGGAAGCAAAACTTCAAAATATCAGTTTTGGTTATGGAAAAAACCAACCAACCGTACTTGAGAATTTGGATTTAGAAATTCCCTCAGGCAAAATTCTCGGTATCATGGGAAAAAGCGGAAGCGGTAAATCAACTATTCTCAAACTGCTGTTACGCTTTTGGGATCCCTGCAAAGGCAGCATAAAAATAAACGACACCGAGTTACCCCAAATTAACACCGGCTCTATTTATGAAAAAATCAACTACATGACGCAAGCGACTCAACTTTTTACAGGAACAATCCGCTCGAATTTGCTCATTGCAAAAAAAGACGCAACCGATGAACAAATAGTCAACGCTTTAAAAAAAGCATCTGTATACGAATACATAATGAGCCTGCCTGATGGGCTTGAATCTAAAGTAGGCGAAAGTGGGGTTAATTTTTCAGGAGGGGAGCGACAACGACTTGGACTTGCAAGATGCCTCCTTGCCGACAAACCAATGCTTCTACTTGACGAGCCAACATCCAACATAGACTCAATCAACGAAGCATTAATTTTACGCGCAATCAAAAAAGACAGTGCAGAAAAAACAGTTGTCCTTGTTTCACATCGTAATTCTACACTTGCAATTTGCGATAAAATTACAGAAATAAAAAAATAACTTTTTGGGCGCATCCCTCCGTTACACTTCGGGTCGGTGTATTTAAAGCTACACTAACGCTTCGACTAAAAAAGCTGTGGAAAATTACCACAGCTTTTTTATTTTGTGCCGAGTACTCTAAGTACTCGGCACAACTTTAAATGTACCTTGCGCAAGATTAAAAAATAATCGTTACAGTTTGTTTAATCCTCAAAATAGTTCATAGCATCTTTATAAGTTTTTCCGTTTATTTTCATATTGACTTTTTCAGTTGCCGGAGTAATTTTTAAATACAGTTTTTTTACACTTGTGTTATCTAATTTAAAGTTAAAAACGATACTAAAAGCATCTTTAGACGGATTTTTAATATCAGTATTAATAACCATAGTTCCGCTTACCTTTGAAAAAGGCCATTTTGCATTTTCATCTATCCACTCTTCTTTATATTTTTTCAAAAATTCTTCTACCGGTAATTTATCAAATTTAGCCGTGAATTTTTTCTCACTATAATTTGTTTTAATATAATCATTTTCTATTTCACCTGCCTCTACGGTTATATCAACAACCGCCATATAAAGCACGGACACATAAGAGATTACCTCTTTAATTTCTTCTTTTGCAGGTTCTTCGGCAAACAAAGTACCTGAAAATAAAATCAAAAGAGCCAAAAAAGCCGGAATAACCTTCTTCATAAATTCACCTCCATTAATGAATAGTAATTAAAATTGTAAATAAAGTATACATTAAAAAATATTTTATGTCAATTGAAAGGCAAACTTTCTTTGTATTTTAGAAAAGCTATGCGATACTTAAAAAAAATGCCATGCCGACCTTAGCCGACATAGCCTTAAAGATTGTTTTTACATATTCATTTCTTGCAAGTATTCTTCAACTGCAATGCCAACCAATTTGTCTTCTTGACCGGCATATTTTGCAACCAAATCCTTTACAAACTTGCCCGCTTCTTCAGCTGCTTTTACAATAGGCACGCCCTTTAAAAGTGTTCCCAAAAAATACGCCGAAAAGAAGTCTCCTGTACCTGAAAACGCTACAGGCACTTCTTCATAAAAGCTCAACTCACAAGCATCTTTTGTGTATGTTTCGATTGCATTTTTATTCCCAACCTTAGTACTTGTAATAACGCATTCGGTGCTAAAATCATTATGAAGTTTTTCAGCCAAAGATTTAGCCTCATCTTCCGATACAGAAGTTTTCCCTTTAAGCATATCCGCCAAAAAGCAGGCCTCCGTAAAATTCGGCGTAATAACATCAGCAAACTTACAAACAGACTGCAAGGCATTAACATTTTCTTCACCCAAACCATGATACAACTGTCCGTCATCGCCCATAATCGGATCCAAAGTTACAATCAAATCAGGATTTTTCTTTTTATTGAATTCCACCAAATCCCGAATAATACCGGCTTGCTCACCCGTTGCAACAAAACCAATACTGATTGCATCAAAGGAAAATCCTTGTGCCTGCCAAATCTCAACAGACCTTTTCATGTAAGCCGTAGTAAGCAACATCTCATAATCAGGATAGCCAAAATTATTTGAAACCAAAGCTGTCGGTAAATTATAAACATCATAACCCATTCGCGAAAGCACAGGCACCTGCGCAGACATTCCAAGTTTTCCGTAACTGACAGAATCCGTAACCAAAAGTATTTTTTTACTCATCACCTTCTCCCGTAAAAATAATAAAATTGAGATAAAAATATAACAAATATTTTAAAAAAAAGCAATTATTATTTAAAGCAAATTTTTGCATTGCGAAATGATTATTTTAAATTAAATTGCATAAAAACACGCAATGCAAAAAACGGGCTATCCGCTTTAATTTTAATGCCTCTACTGTTTTAAATTAGCGGCGTTTTCCGTTACACTCCAACCGCCTTTACCGGAATAAAAATCGGCATGAAAATTCCGCTACTATCCCTTTTGCGGCTTTAAACTTCGCATAAAATAAATCTGAAAATAAAATGCGGTAACTGAAGAGCTTTTAGGCAATTTAAATCGTAATGCTATTTGAGGAAATTGTAAAAGCCGGACGAGTTTTGTAAGTACCTCATTTACTGATTACGATACTCCCGCCCCCGTCTGAAATCGGAAAATATGCAAAACCTAATTTAGGCTTTAATTCCAAAACAGCTTTTTTTACGCCCTTAAAGTTTTCGTTTGTATAATCATGAATCATAATATACCCGCCAACAGACAGGTTTTTATAAAAATAATTTATTGCATCAAATGTCGGGCGGTATAAATCAAAATCAATACTTACAAAACAATAAGGCTCATTTTCAAGCCCTTTGCATGTTTTCGGAAAATGCCCCTTTTTAAAAATCGCATTATCGGGGTGTTTTAATTTTTCTTTTACGAGGCTAATTTCAGTATCCTTAAACATTTGCCTGCCGTCATTTGAAAGATTTAATCTTTCGTCTTCTGCAATATCATTTTCCGCAAAACCCTCGAATGTATCAAATAAATAGAGAGTTCTGTTTGGAAAATTTGCATTTATGTATTGTGTAAATTCGCCCTTGTAAACACCAGCTTCCGCAATTGAGCCTTCAATTTTATTATTATGTATTTCTTCTGCAAGTAAATTCAATGTGCATATTCTGGGGTCAAATAAACCTTCGCTTAAAAAATCTATAACAGTGCAAGGTTTTAAGTTTTGTTTTATATATTCTTTTATTTCTGCACCGTGAGTGTTTGCGATTATAATCGTATCAAAATCAATTGTGGAAATCTCTTCAATAGACTTAATTTCTTTTCCGCAAAAAGTTTTGCCGACTTTTGATGTATTCTTATCAACAAAACACAATACGGTATTTTTATTAAAGGGGGCGGTTAAATTTAGTGAATATAATACGCTTTTGCCTATATTATCCGCACCCCAGATAACGATTTTCAAATTATGCTCCTTAAATCCGTAAATTAGTGGTTGCAGCGAGCATCTAAGTTATTATCCAATGTGCCTTTTATGTAAAGGTTAAGAGCTGTATCAACAGAATCTTCTTGCGTAAGATACACGGTTATCTTATTTTGCTCAAAATCGCTGTACAGTCTTCTTCCCATTCCGCCGGCAATTACTACAGAGCAACCTTCAAGTGCTTTAAGAATTGAGTCGTGGCTGTGATTTTCATGATGCTCGTGGTCATGAGCGCGGTTTCCGCCTTTTGCGTGATGAGTAAAATCATTTTTTTTATACTCTTTGTTTATTACTTCGTTCTCTTTAATTTCGGCAATTACAAAACCTTCCGATTTACCGAAATGTTTTGAAATAGTTTTGTTGTCATTACTTGGAATAGCTATTTTCATTGTTTTACCTCCGTCTGTATATTAACCAATTTTTGCTTTTTAGGCAAGAGTTTTTTTGAGCCCAAATTTTCAAAACTTGCCGGCTTTTTGTTTAACCTGATTTTAAGCCCGAAGTCTATCCTTTTGCCCGATTGTTTTTTAAGTAAAGGTGTTTGAAGTGATAACGGAAAACGCCGATTGAATTTTTAATTAAAGGGCAAAAGATTATGCGAGGGCGAGGAGTTTCAGTGCAAAAGCGAAGCGTTGCGTTTATTTTAAAATGTATTTTGCTTGTTTTATTTATGAAAATAAGGTATAATTTCGGTGAGGGGTTAAATGACAGATATTGAAAGCATGATACAGGAAAAGGGGCTTGTAAAGGTTCCCAAAAAAGAAAAGGATTCAAAGTATCGCCGTGTTGCTAAGTTTTTGTTTTTGATTGGGCCGAAGCAGGCGGCTGTTGTTTTGCGAAAACTTGACGACAATAAGGTTGATAAGGTTATTGCTGAGCTGATTACAATTCGCAATGTTCCTAAGGAAGAGGCTCTGGAAATCCTTGATGAGTTTACCGCAATATATGAAGAAAATAAGGGCTCGTACGGCGGTGTCGGTACCGCGAAGCAAATACTCGAAGAAGCATACGGAGACGAAAAGGCTGCAGAAATTCTTGAGAGAGCTGTTCCGCAAACCTTGCCTAAGCCGTTTGTCTATTTGGACGGTATTGAAAACGACAGGCTACATGCACTTTTAAAAGATGAGCTTCCGTCTGCGTGTGCTGTTGTTCTGTCGCATTTGCCCCCTAAGCAGGCGGCACAGTATATTTCGGGATTAAAAGATGATGCCGTTAAAAAGAAGGATATTGTTTTGCATCTGGCAAAAATGCAAAAGCTGAATATGGATGTTTTGCAAAACATGAGTGATGCTTTAAGGCAAAAGCTTGTGAATATAAGGGTCGACAGAACTTCGGAGCTTGACGGCAAATCCGTGTTGGCAAAAATTTTACGCACAAGCAATTTGGATTCCGAAAAGATGATTTTGGAAAAACTTGCAGAAGATGATGAAGAACTTGCAGAAGAAATTTTAAAACAGATTTATACTTTTGATGATCTACTTAATATGTCGGATAATGATGTTCAGTTTTTGGTTTCTCCGCTTTCCGATTTGCAGATTAGAACGCTTATACACAATAGAAAAGCTGATATAAGGCAGAAGTTGCTTTCCAATATTTCCAAAAACAGGGCTTTGTTGATTCTCGATGATGAGAAGGCTCTTGACCCGCCTCGCCAAAGGGATTGTTTGGATGCTGAAACAGAGTTTGTAAACAAAATGGTTGAATGCGACAGAACAGGAAAGGTTATTATACCAAAAGACGAGTCTGATAAGTTGGTTTATTAGTGTTCATGTTTTTTTTATCTTAAACAAACTTTAGCCCGCTATTTACTTTTTATGCAAAATAGCGTATTATCAATCTATGGTGGAAAAAACATCTCAAAAAATACACACGGAGTCTGATGAAAAAGCAACGGTTATAAATAATTCATCGGAAAACAGCAAACAAGATTTGGCGATTGAAAATTCAATCGCAGAAAAAAAAGAAGAACAAAAAGAATTATTTTCCGCAAAACGATTTTCGATTAAATTTTTACGAAGGGCTATGTTCTTTTTTTCGGCAGTAACTCTTATGTTATTCATGCTTTATGTTTTTGGTAATTATAAAGGTTTTCTTGATTCAAGCCAAACTCGTATTTTGCGTATTATTATAGGTGTTGCTTCTATTGGTTTTTTATTTTCGCTTGCAACACTTATTTTGCAATTGTTTTATTTTTTTAGGCGTAAATATAAAATTTATTTAGTCCAAGGTATAACCAGCTTTTTATGCGCCTTATTTGGAATTGCAATGGCGATAATTTGCACCACTATTATTATTATCTCAAGGTTGTAAATAAGGAAGTATTTATGAAAGAATGTTTATATTTAGCAAAAATTGGAGAGCTAAGTTTAAAAAAGGGAAACCGAAATTATTTTGAAAGAAAGCTCTCTAAAAATCTTGCAACTTTTTTATCGCCCACAAAAGCAAAAATCAATGTTCGCTCAGGCAGGCTTTATGTAACGGTTCCTGAAGATGCAAGAATACTTTGCGAAAAAGCTTTAAATTCATTGATGGGCATAACCGGTTGGGCAGAAGCGAGTATTACGGACAAAGACTTAAATGCAATTATAAAAGTTGCAAAACAGAAAGCTGTCGAAGCCAAATTACAAGGCTGTAAAACTTTTAAAATAGAAGTCCGCCGTGCCGATAAAAAATTTCCATTGAATTCATATGAGCTTGCGACACAGGTCGGCGGGGTAATTCACAGTGAAGGTATTCTCATAACCGATGTGCATAATCCTGACATTGTCATTACTATTGAAGTCCGCGAACAAGCATTTATTTACGGTGCAGAAAGAAAAGCAAGACGCGGCCTTCCATGCGGTACGGCAGGTAAGGGGCTACTTTTACTTTCCGGCGGAATAGATTCACCTGTGGCAGGATACAAAATGATTTCGCGTGGAATGAAAATAGACTGTCTTTATTTTCATTCATACCCATATACCTCGCATGAGGCACAAGAAAAAGTCGAAAAACTTGCGGCAATACTTGCAAAATACAACTTAGGCACATATCTTAATATCGTGTCATTTACAAAAATACAGCAACACATAAAAGACAATGTTCCTGAGGCATACATGACATTGATGATGCGAATTTGTATGATGAAAATAGCCGATATGACCGCTCGGTATATTAAAGCGAAATGTCTGATTACAGGCGAAAGTCTTGCACAAGTTGCAAGTCAAACTGCCGAAAATCTGAATATTACAAATTCTGCAAGTGATGCGCTTATATTTAGACCGTTAATTGGACTTGATAAACAAGAAATAACCGAAATAGCACAGTATATTGGCACATACGAAATATCAATACTCCCTCATCCTGATTGCTGTGTTTTGTTTTCGCCAAAGCACCCAACACTGCACACAAGCTTCGATGATGCTTGGCAAATATTTGAAAAAATGCAAATTGACGAAATGCTAAAAGAGGCGTTTGAAAATCGTGAAGTAAAAAAAATAGGTTTTGAACTATAAACGCAGGTAAAACTAGCATTAGGTTAAATTTAAAAAAAGCCTTTTTTATTTTAAAATTTAAATCCTTCGACCTTGATTTTGTTATTAAATAATGATATAATTTGCTCGGTGGGGTTTTATTGTGGAAATTATTGACGGTATAAAATTTTATAACAACGGAAACTATTCTGAAGCTCTTACTGTCTTGCTGTCTTTACCTGACGGCGCTGACAAAGACGACCCTTTTCAAATTGCTTATTATTTAGGCCTATCCTATGTTAGGTTAAAAAGATATGAAGATGCTATCGGCTATTTGGAGCAGGTTGTTACCTCTGACGAAAACATTGCTCGGGTGTATCAATGTCGTTTGATATTGGCTTACAGCTATACTATGACAGGCCGCTCAAGACTGGCTGAATTTGAACTTTCTAAACTGATAAGTGCAGGATATGAATCCGCACAAGTTTATGCTTCTATGGCTTTTATTGCCTATGAACATGAAGATGTTGAAAAAGCCATAGAATGTTATGAAAAATCTTTAAAAATAGACCCAAATAATACTACGGCACAAAACGGTCTTGGGTATATTTATGCAGACACAGATAAAGATATAAAAAAAGCATTGGTATTTTGTAAAAAAGCAAATGATTTATCCCCTGATAATCCTGTGTACATGGACTCTTTGGCATGGGTGTATCATAAAATGAAATTTCCCAATGAAGCAAAAAAGTTAATTACTCGTGTTAAAGAAATGCTTCCCGAAAACAAACTCGTCCTGGAACATTACAGGGAAATTATAGAAAACGAAGACTGAGGATAGTATATGAAAAATTTAATTAGAATTACATTTTTTGTTCTGTGTTTTTCTTTGATTGATGGTACGTCTTTTGCTGAAGGAAATACCCTTTCAACCCAACCGTTTTCAAGCGACAGAGCCGCCGCAGCAGAAGAATTTAGACGAGGAGTTCAATCGTATTTTAGAGGGCAGTTTAACGAAGCTGTCTTACTTTTTGAAAAAGCTCTTTCATATATACCCGGTGAGCCTTTAATTATGGACTGGCTCGGAAAATCTTATTTTCGCTCAGGAATAGAAGGAGCCGCTTTAGAGCAATGGGAAGCCGCAAAAGATTTAGGATATGGCGGTATTTTGCTAAAATCAAAAATTGAAACAATTAAAGACAGACGGAGCATGAACCCTGCCATTTTTTCGGATATTAAATTTTCCGACCAAGCATCTATTAAAGGCACTGTAAACAAACAAGAATTTTTTCTTCAACCTACATCAATATGCGCAATGACTGACGGTACTTTTTGGCTGGTCGATTATGGTGCAAACGAACTGTTGCATTTTAATGTAAACGGAATTATCACCGAAAAATCAAACGGTCCTATTCAGGGTTTTGCTCGCCCGTTTGATTTAATCGAATTACCTGACGGTCGGCTATTACTATCAGAATTTTCTGCAGACAAAATTTCTATCCTTGATAAAAACGGTAAATACATAAAATCCTTTGGAAAAAAAGGAAGGGGGGCAGGAGAATTAATCGGCCCTCAATATTTGGCACAGGATGAATTTACAAACATTTATGTTTCTGACTTCGGTAATGCCAGAATTGGGGTGTTTTCTCCTGAAGGCGAGCCGTTATTTGAATTCGGTCAAAAAACATCTGATTTTGGAGGGTTTATTGACCCCGCAGGAATTGCCATTTTTGAAGGGCTTGTATATGTTGCAGACGGTGTACACGGAGCCGTGTTTATCTTTGATACTGCCGGTAACTATATGGGCGAACTATTACCAAAAGGGTCTCTTAAAGGAATGACCTCATTAAAAGTTTGGAAAAACAGGTTAATTACCGCAGATACGAATTCGGCATACACAATAGACATTTCCACAGGCGCTATTACCAAACTTGTTAGCTTAGGTAACGCTCCCGTCAGATTACTGGCGGCAACACCCGATATAAATGATAATATCCTCCTTGTAGATTATCAAAACGAAAAAATTGAAATAGCTTCGACTATTAAAGAGTTGGCAGGCGGTTTATTTGTTACGGTAGATAGAATTTTTTCTGAAAATTTTCCTGAAGTTACAATTGACATTCGAGTACAAAACAGAAACGGCTATCCTGTTGTAGGGCTAAACGAAAAGAATTTTTTCATCACGGAAAAAAACCGCCCTGTCGATAATTTTGAATTTTATGGCTCAGGACATCTCAGCGAAGAATGTGATATAACAATTCTTATTGAACGCTCGCCTGAATCCGTAGCTGACACTGAGCTTATCGACACAGCCTGCAATGAAATTATTTCGGCATTAAAAGGCAAGGGAAAGATAAAAATTGTAACCGCATCCGACAACCCCGTCTTGGAAGGCGTGTATACATCTCTGACAAAAACCACAGCATTAAAAAATCCCATTTCCTACGACTGGAACTTCGACTTAGCGGCCCGTCTATCTGCCGCCGAACTATTAAGCGCAAAACCTAAACGAGCCGTAATTTTTTTGAATTCAGGCGGTGATTTAAGCAACGGCTTTAACACTTACAGCCTTAATGACTTAACCGCTTTTATGAACAACAACGGCATTAAATTTTACACCATCAACTTGCACAAAAACCAAATCTCCCCTGAAATTCGCTATATAACAAAAAACACCGGCGGAAAAATGAGCTATGTTTATGCAGAAAAAGGCTTAACACCAATAGTAGAAGATATAATCGAAACCGCAAGTGGCTTGTATCGCATGACTTACCGCTCTACAATGTTCACAAACTTCGGACGAGACTTCCTCCCCGTTGAAGTAGAAGTCAGATTTTTAACACGCTCGGGAAGAGATGAAATCGGATACTTTGCGCCACTTGAATAAATTTTATTAGGGCGAATTTTTGCATTGCGATTTGAACAAATAAAATTTAAATCAACTATTTTACGCAATGCAAAAAACGGGCTATTCGAGGCTACGCTATCGCTGCGACTAAAATTGTGGCTAAAAATTAACGCCACAATTTTATTTGGGGTATGTGTTTTTTAAAAACACATACCCCACCTCTACTATCCCTTTCGCAGGCTATTCATCCATTTTCGATGCAAAATTGTAATATTGATTTCCCAAAAAGGCTCATTACATAGCTTCTTTAGGGTAGGTCGTATTAAAAGCTGTGCCTAAAGCGACTTACACAAGCGGAAGCCGGAATAATTCCACCACGGCCTAGTTTTTTCATCTTGAATTATATACCTGGTACCAAGTCCGTAGAGGGTGCTAACTGAAGAGCAGAATCTAACCTTTACCAATGAATACCAATCATCACCGCGAGCAATATATTTAATATTGTACAAACCGGGCTTGTTAATCTTCTTACCGGGTATGTTATTATTAGACTTAGATTCGTGAGCGTTAGGATCATGAAAAACCCATTCCAAAGCATTTCCACTCATATCGTATAAACCACTGTCATTGGGAGCCTTTGTTCTTACAGGGCTTGTTCCGTTTACTCCTTGGTCTCGATGTGTTTTACCATCCCACCACCACTTATATACGGCGACTCTATTAATTTCATCTCTTAAGCTTTCCCATGTTTCTCCATCGGGTAAATCTAAACCTAAACAGCCTATTGGTTTATCGGCACCACTGGCACTGTTCAATTTTGTCAGCCATACACTTCCATGCCTTATTGCATTATTGTTGCTGTTATCTTTTTGCCATCTGGCTGCATACTCCCATTCAAACTCTGTTGGTAGTCTGTAGCCCTTTTTAGTTATGTCGCAATATATATGTTCAATCTCCGGAGTCGAGAATGATGTTGCATCTTTTAATGCCTTGCCATTACCGGAAAGCCGGTATGCACATTGGTCTTCGCTCTTAGTTTTCATTTCTGTATATGCGTTACACCATACTACGCTATCTTTCCAATCTACATATAGTACAGGGTGATTTTCATATTCTTTTTCTTCAGGCAGTAAAGTATTAGGGCTGTTCTCTTTCCCGTATGATCCGGCTCGTCCTGCTTTTATAAATGTATAGCCATTATTTATAGCCCAGTTGTATACCTTTCTCCAAAGCTTATATGTTACTTCTGTCTCGCCAATTAGATATGGCTCCATTTTTATAGTCTTCCTATTTTCATATGAGACATCTGTAAATACGCCGCGAGTTATCCATTTTGAATACCAATCACTATATTTTATCCGATAAGCCGCCGGATTAGTTATCGGATCAAGAGGTATTCTGGGTATTCCTTCTTTTGGCGGAATAATTTCTACAAAGCCTTCATTGTCTTTGCCTGCAAAAGTTTTGGTGTAGTTTGTGTTTGTATTATTTTCAGGTACTTTTTGCTCTTGCTGTTTATCTGCTTCATGAGTAGCTTCTGTGTTATTTGAATTTATATTATCATCACCCAGAAGTGCCAATAAAAAACTAGCACAGCCTGTAAAGATGCTAACTGCAAGAACCATTGATAAGACTAAAATTGTAAGCTTTAAGATTTTTTTCATATTGTTCTCCTATTATTCGCCAGCTAAATTTTTATTCAATACTATTAACATTTTAATATCAAGAAAGTAACGGATAAATTACAAAAAAGGTTAGCGTATTTTTTTTAACTTTTAAAGCACGAATTCCTGTAGCGGGTGGGAACTCTCTTATTATATACATTGCATCAGCTGTGATGAAACTTACAAGGGTTAAGCCGCGAAAGTGATAGTAGCGGAATTTTAATGCCGATTTTAAAAGTAAGCAGTAGTGGTTGAAGTGTAACGGAAAACACTACTCGTTATTATCAGAATAGGCGTTAAAATTAAAAGCGGATAGCACGGTTTTTGCATTGCGTAAAATATCGTCATTTGATTTTAGCTAGTACAAAACGCAATGCAAAAATTCGCCCTAAATATAAATTAGCTTACAGTTCCTCATGCCTTTATATTTGCCGGTTTTGCAGACTTTATTTTTGAAGTCGAGTATTATTAAATTTCATAAAATACAAAATTTCTTAAAACCTATTGACAAAATTTTAAAAATCAGTTAGAATAAGTCACGATTTGCGGATGTTGTATAACGGCTATTACCCCAGCCTTCCAAGCTGGAGACGTGGGTTCGACTCCCATCATCCGCTTATTTAATCTTTTCAAACATTCCATAAATCTATCTTAACATTCTGAATGACAATTGCAGCTTTACCATGTCATAGGGCTTTTTATACAACAAAGGCATTATAGGAAGCCTAATATCGAGAATATAATTACCAAGCTCACATGTATAAAACGGTGAAAGGACAAAATTCATTTTTGAAAATTTCTTATCCAAAGTCATCAATGAATTGACACCTCCTTCCATTTTATATAAATCTAAATTCCCGCCTGCAAATTTTATATTCAAACCATACATACTGTCTTCAAGCCCTGTGTTTATTAAATAAGCAGGTATTTCTTTTGGACTTTTGGCAAACAATGCAATAGCAAAATTAAAGTTTTCAAGTTTAACTCTTGATTCAGTCATTAAGTAAAAATGAGAAAGAATATCTTCTTTATATTTTTTGAATTCTATATTTGAAAAACTTGTTGCGGCATATAAATCAAAATAGTCAGAAATTCTTACAATACCTGAAATTCCGACACCAATATTTATTTTTTTTATATCTTTTGGAAGATTTACTTCAGTAAAAAAATTTAATGCACCTGCAGTACTGCTAAAACCACCCCTTAATACACCGCCTATTTGCATATCGGTATCTGTAAAGCCGTTCCAGTATGTATAACCTCCAACATATAAAGAAGGATTATTAAAATTTCCGTAAACACCGATTCCCAAGCCGTCCAAAAGATTATCAGCCTTAAAAATATTTCCCGGATAATAGTTCAAAAACTCCGGTTCGTGCATTTCAACTTTTGCTGTTTTCTGTAAAATACTGTCAGAATTCAAATCATCATAAGCACCGTAAAAAAGTGCTAAATCAATATTTGAACCATTCATTTTAGGAAAAGTAAGTGATGTATTTAAAAAAGTAAGAGCGGCGGCTTTTCTAATATTTTTATTTGGGTGAAAAAAATTTAAAACATTTGCTGTATCCAAATCAAAACCAATATCAAAGTATGCAAAAGGATAGCGTTGAACTCTTAACCCTACATTAGTATTTATATCCGTGCTGATATAGGGGGAGGATTGCTTAAATCCCAATAATGTAGATAAATCAAATCCGGGTACAACATAATCCTGCGCACTTAAAAACATTGTCGAAAAAACAAAAATAGAAACAAATATTTTCTTCATAAAATTAACTCCAAAATAAAATATAGCACACATATCTCGAAAAAATCAATATGCAATCTCCTTGAATTATCGGTGAAAATTTAAAAACATTTAGATTGCATGTTATACAAACATTATTTACTCAATATTCAAAGGTCAGTTTTAATTTCGCACAATATTCAGGTATTTTTTACGGTTTAGACAATTTTTACTGACCTTCATATTTTTCGATTTGATCATCTAAATGTTCAAGCTCTATACCGGCTTGTTTAAACATTTCAATTGTATCAGCACTGTCGTGATAACGCTTTTCTGCAACAACCCGTTTAATACCGCAGTTTATTATCAACATAGCGCATGTACGGCAAGGAGTCATTTTACAAAAAAGAGTTGCACCGTCTATGCTGATACCTCTTTTTGCGGCTTGACAAATTGCATTTTGCTCTGCATGAACCGTCCTGACACAATGTTGGGTAACAGACCCGTCTTCATGTGTCATTTTTTTAAACTTATGCCCCACATCATCACAATGTGGTAACCCACTCGGAGCACCTACATATCCTGTTACCAAAATCTGCTTGTCTTTTGCAATAACACAACCTGAGCGCCCTCTGTTACAAGTCGCTCTTTTTGCAATAGATTGACATACTTCCATAAAATATTGATCCCAGTCAGGTCTTACATGTTTTTCGCTCATTATTTAGCTCCTTTTATTATAAAAAAAAAGGAAGGCTTGCTAGAGCAAGCCTTCCTCTAAAGTAGAATAAATTAGCTTATGCTAAATTAAGTTTACTCTTCAATTTCAACTTCTTCTTCATCTTCTACATAATTGACTTCTGCACCTTCATTACCGGGAATTTCGTCTGCAGGTAAGATTACATTTTCATCTCTATCAATTAAGTCAAGAATTGAATCCGGATCGATTTTGTCTACATAGAATGTGTATTGAACAGGCTCTGAAACATTTCCTACATTATCAACAGCAGTTACTTCAATATCATAAACATCATTAGCGCTAAATCTAATTGGCTCGATGTATTTTGTAGGCTCGCCATCATTTATTTTAACATAAATTGCATCTACACCTGAAAGCTCATCTTGAGCGCTGAAAGAAACAGCTTCGTTAGTTGAAACAACAATTCTTCCTTCTTCATCAACTAGTTGTTCACTTGGAAATTCTGTGTAAAGGTCGTCCATACGGATAAGTCTGTTGTTGCTTTCAATGCTTACAACAGGAGCTGTTGTATCTACAACAACTTTGAACATTTGAATAGGAGCAAGGTTTCCTACATTATCAATAGCTGTATAATAGATTTGAGCAGGACCTTCTTGATCCAAATAAAAATATGTTGATCCGTCTTCTGCTTCGCCAACGCCATAAGCATCAAGCATTTCATAATCAGTTCCAACATAAGCATTAGCTACACCTGCGCCTGACATATTATCTTTTGCTGTTACAAACCAGCTTGTATCTGCTGAACAATATTGTACTAAACCTTTTTTATAAATAGGCTTGTCGGTTTCAAGCATTGTTTTAGGTGCTGTGTTATCAACGATAACTTCAAAAGTTCTAGCCATTTCAAGGTTATCACTGTTATCATAACCGCGATAAGAAATATCGTGATTACCTTCGTCCAAAATTTGGAAAGGACTGCGATAAAGCATAAAGTCTGAACCATCTAATGCAAATTGAACATAATTAAGACCTGTTTCATAATCTACAGAAGATAATCTAAAGAAAACATCACTGTTCACAAAATTATCTTCCCCATCATAGTAATGCATGGCAGAGCGAACATAATCAGTTCCAACAGCACTCGGAATTTCAGTTTGTTGAGCCCAAACACCGGCGCCTATAATAGCCATAATCATTAAAACAAAGATTGTTTTTTTCATAAAAAACACCTCCAAAGTTTTTTTAATAAGGCAACGCCTTATTTTTCAATTTCTATCTCTACTCGACGATTAAAACTTCGAGCAGTAATGTCACTGTGTGGTTGAAGCGGTTTAGCTGCACCAACACCTTCAACTCGGGAAATCTTTAGATTTCCAATTAAACCCATTCTGTGCAAATATTCAGCCACAGCTATAGCTCTCTTGAGTGAAATTTTTTCTTCTTCTTTCTCTCCGTTCAACTTAGCAGAATGACCAACAATTTTGATAGATATAGGGCCCTCCATTTTAACTCGATTGATAATCAAGTTTAATTTTGCTGCAGTACGCTCATCAATTTGATAGGATTCCGGAGCAAAAAAAACATTATATCCATTGTCATCAATAATTCTTGCTTCCGCGCTTTCTACAGCTTCTTCTTCGCCGCCGACTTCTTCCTCAGTTGCTTCAACAACTTCCTGTTCTAGCTCTTCTTCAGCTTTTTTTTCTTGTGATTTACAACCAAAAAAAATAAGTCCAAAAGCTAAAATTAGGAAAACAATTACTTTAGTGTTACGCACAATTACCTCCTAAAATTTATTTATTCTCAAATTTGAATAAATTTTAAACTAACATATAAATACTATCTTTTTTTTTCATAAAAGTCAAGTATTCAAAAAGTATTTTACATCATTTTATATTAACAATATCAATAAAATTCTTTTTTATTAATTACTTTGATAGCTGCCGGCAAAATCCATTACACACATAATTCTAAATTTTTGATGGGTGCCTATACCGATACCAATTCTTCTGTAATCTCGAGTTAAAATATTTTTGCGATGACCTCGACTTGGAACGCCCTTATCGATTAAAAGCGCAACAACAATGTCTCTTGCGGTATCATAACCGTAAGCTATGTTTTCACCGTACCTTCCATTTACTGTACCAAACTGTTTCATTCTGTCTCCGGGTGTTTTATAGCCGTAAACAGAGGTGTTATGCCCTGTTTTGCCTGACGGCCCTTGATGATAAACAAACCAATCGCCGGCTTTACATAAACCCATGGCAAAGCTGAGTTTTGGCATAGACTTCGTTTGAAGCAATTCTCTGTAGCATTCGTCAGCTTCAGGTGAGGTTTCCCTGTATTGTTTTATTATTTCGTTTGCGTATTTTGGAGGGTTAGTGCGAACCAAATTAAGCTCATATAAAACCTCTTTTTCAATTTGGCTTATTGTTGTAACCAAACCGTTATCATCAACCTGTCCTGAAACAGGCTCATCACTTACAGAGCCGTTTTCATTTGAATTATCCTCAAAATCATTCCACCAGTTATCATCATCGGGTTCTTCCGGTGCAGGCTCATCAGGTGAAGGGTTTTCTGCAACCGGAGTAGGCGGACCAAAAAAGCCGCTTAAAAGCATACATGAAGAAACAAAAAGCATAATCAAAATTAAGAATATGCCCTTAAAAAATAAATTCATATATTTGTTTTTCATCATTCATTCTCCTGATAGTTTAAGTTAAGTTAAATTATACACTATATATTTGTTTTTCGCAAGGTTGCGAATAGTTAAATTTAGCTTTATTAAATGCGTAAGCGATTGTAGGTATGTGAGCCTTGTTTTTCAAAACTAGGCTCACAGATCCATTTTGCACAGTATCTGTGTGCAAAATTAGCCGAAGCGTTAGCGGAGTACCGGAATGAGCGGTTTTTGTATTGGTGATATTTTTCAGTTTTTACAATATATATAATCACCCCCAATACAAAAATACGTCCAAATTTTAATTTTTTTTATTTGAGTGATGCAATTTTTTAAATTCAAGTTCATATTATAATTGGAGGCTTTATGAATATTTTTAATTACTCAGATGCACCTGATGATTTACATGCGGATTTTGTCGAAACCGATAATCCTGAGTTTAGTTTGGAAAAAACAGGGGACGCTGTTGCTGTTTGTGCCGCCGCTGTTTTCGGTATTCAGGCGCTGTTTCCATGGCAAAGGCTTGCAATTGCAAATATTTTGGATGCGGTTCATGCTGTTCAGGCAGTTGAAGCGGCTGAGGTTGAGCAAAAAGAAGGGTGTATTGATGGTGTAGTTACTCAAGACGAAGATGGAGCAGGTGATTTTTTTGAAGAGCCAACAGAATTATATGATGAAGACGGGGTTCATCGGGGTAGGCAGGTTGTTTTACTTCCGACAGGTGCCGGTAAGTCTTTATGTTTTCAGGTTCCCGCTCTTTTGTTGGATAAGCCGACTTTGATTGTGTATCCGCTATTGGCTTTAATGGCAGACCAACACAGGCGAATGAAAGAAGCGGGTTTGGATCCTGTTCTTTTGCGTGGAGGGCAAAGTAAGGAAGAGAGGGAAAGCCAGTTTGCCCGTCTTGAGGGAAGTGCCGAAAACTCGCCTGCGAAATTGATTATCGCTAATCCTGAAATTCTTGCATCCGAAACAATATTAAGCAAAATCAAGCAATGCGGTATTTCTCATCTTGCGATTGACGAAGCGCATTGTGTTAGTGAGTGGGGCGATTCATTTAGACCTGCATATTTAAATTTAAGCGAAATAATTAAACAGCTGGATCCCCCCGCCGTTACTGCTTTTACCGCTACTGCAAGTCCGTATGTGCTAAAGAGAATATCGGAAGTGCTGTTTGACGGCAGAGCTCATATTGTCCGCGGAAACTCAGACAGGCCTAATTTGAGATATTTTGTCAGGCATTGCAGGATTAAACGACCTGCATTGCTTGCAGAAGTCAAAAGCAGAAAATTACCGATGGTTGTGTTTTGTGGAACAAGGGCACGAACCGAAAATACTGCCGCATTTTTAATACATTCGCTGCACAATGATAATATTAAATTTTATCATGCCGGTTTGGAGCGGGACGAAAAGGATAGGGTAGAAAGATGGTTTCATAATCACGATAATGCAATTTTAGTTACTACCTGTGCTTGGGGCATGGGTGTTGATAAAAAAAATGTAAGAACGGTTATACATCTTGATCCGTCTCCAACTGTAGAAGCATATATTCAAGAAGCGGGGCGCTCCGGCAGAGACGGCAAGGTTTCGGAGGCAATACTTTTGTGGAGTCTTGATGATAAAACCGGAATAGAGTCCTTACCCAAACAACAAAGGCTACGGGCTGAAGTGATGATTAAATATGCAGAAAGCGGGAGATGCAGGAGAGAGGTTTTACTTGAGGCTTTGGGAGAAGAAATATCCGGTAATTCCGATGTAGAAACAACGGTCTGCTCCGGTTGTGATATTTGCAATCGCTCTGCGACACAGTTTGCAAAAGATGAAAAGAGCATATTGGAGTTTATCAAAAAAACAAACAGGGTGTTTACACAGCAAGAACTCGTATCTCTACTGAAAAATCAAATCAAAAATTGGAGAACCACAGACCTTAATCTTTTACTTAAAAAGTTGAAAGACGAAAAAAAGATTATCAGTAGTAATTCAATTTTTTGGAAGCAAAAATTAAGGGTGTCTTAAAATTAAGCAAAGATTGTATTTTAAATTATTTATCACCGCTATTTTCTTCTTCGCTTACAAAAGCTATAAAAAATTCATCATGAGGGGGTGACTCCCCCTAGCTCCGAAAAAAAGGCTTTTTATTAAAATAAAAAGCCTTTTGTTTCTCCGCTACCCCCCAAAATAAACTGAGCGCTCCACATAAAAAGGTGAGTCAAAAAAATGCTTTAATGAAAACTTTAGTTGAGGAAATTGCAAAAGCAACTCATGTTTGTAACCGGCTCAATTTAAGCAAAAATTGTATTTTAAATTTTTTTCACAAACATGTAAGAATATGTTGACAAATATACAATATGTAAGTATAATCTAACTATTCTAATGTAAGGAGATTTAAAATGAAAAAATTAAGATTTATGTTCGTTTTAATGATGGTTTTTGCATTATTGTTTACCAGTTGTGTAAGTACCGGAAGTAGTGCAAAAAATAATGATGTTACTGTTCTTGAGGATACCGTTTATGTAGGGGACAGAATTTTAGATGTTTCCAACAGTTTGGGTATTATGCCTAAATTCGCCGCAGCCAGATATGGTCAATGGCCAAAATCAAAGAATTTTCAAACCGGTAGATTAGGTTGTCCTAACAGGGTTACACGAAAAATGAAAGATGTAGTGCCTAAGTTGATAGCCGAAAAAGGTGTTAAAAAAGTTGTTGTTGAAAAAGCAACTATGCCTTATTGTCTTTTGATGAAGCCTGTTAATCCAATGGACATTATCGGCATTGTAAAAGACAAAAATGTTGAAATTACTGTTATCGATTTTTCTAAAAGCAATAAAAATGGTATTATCGAAATGGCCAAATATCTTGGTAAAGAGGCAGAAGGTGTTGCTTTAGCCGATAAGTATGAAAAAGAAATGGCAAAAGCAGAAGCTTCAATGAAAGATGTTAAAAAAGGAAAGAAAGTTGCTGTATTACATACTTTTGTAAACCCAAAAACCGGTCGATTGTTTTTATTCGGTGAATCAAAAGGATTCTATACAGATACAATATTCCTCAATAAATTCGGGGCAAAGAATGTTACTGATGTTTTAAATAAAGATAAAGAAGAGCTTTTTAAGGGTAACTTCACAGTTACGGATTTAGCTCTTTTAACTGAGGCAAATCCTGATGTTATTATTGTATATGGTTCCGGTGCAAAAAATGTAAAAGAAAAATTAGCCGAGCTTAAAAAGCAAACCCCTAAATTTGCAGAAATTCCTGCGATAAAAAACAAGGCAGTTGCTTATGACTTGCCGTTCTATATTGGCTGTGATATTGAAGATGCACCAAAGATGATTGAAAAATGGGTTAAATTCTTTAAAAAAGTAAAATAAAGAGTTTTCGAGTTAATTAAAGATAGGCAAGGGTTTGAATTATCGCCCTTGTCTGTTTTCGTGATTTTATGGGAGAGTAAAATGAAAAAAACAAAACTGATTTTCAGCATGATTTTTATCGGATTTACAACTTTAATGTTTGCACATACAGCACTTTTGTATGTAGAAGATAATTATGACGGAACAATTTCTGTTGAATGTGCTTTTTCAAATGGAGCAAATACAGCAGGGCTTACGGTCTATATATTAGAAAACAAAGAGTATAAGGGTAAAGAAGAAAGTCTTAACGGTAAAAAGATTTTATACAAAGCCACTCTGGATGATATTGGTTGTGCAGATATAGTAAAACCTGCGGTAAATGATTATATTATACTGTTTGACGGTGGTCCCGGACATACTACAAGCCTAAAAGGAAAGATTTTAACTGACGATGAAAAAGACGAATGGAATACCTACATAAATAAGAACAAAAAACTCATCGGAAAATGGTTGCCATTCATCAAAGGCGAAAAATAAAAGTCTTTGCAAAAACAATACAATTTATGTTTTAGGTCAGGAAAACCCCACCCTAGAGGAATAAGAGCCTGTTTTGGGTGGGTTTTGTTGCTGTGTGGACACTTACAACATTTATTTGAAAAGAGTACATATCTTATGATAACATTATCCGATATTGCTTGCGGAGAGTCTTGTAGAGTTCTTCGCTTGAATTTAGAAGGAGCCGCTTTACAAAGGGTTTTGGCTATGGGCTTTTTACCGAAACTTAAAATCAAGGTATTAAGAAATGCTCCTTTGTTTGATCCACTTGAAGTACTAATCAACAAAACTATGGTTGCAATCAGACGCTCCGAAGCGGCTTTAATAGAAGTTGAGTCTTTATGAATAAATCAGTAATTGCTCTTGCAGGACAACCGAATTCAGGAAAATCTACTCTTTTTAACAGCCTTACCGGTTCAAGGCAACATGTTGCCAATTACCCCGGTGTTACTGTCGAAAAAAAAACAGGCTCGTATAATTATAACGAAGAAAAAATCAAAGTAATCGATATTCCGGGTACTTATAGTTTAACGGCTTATTCCCCCGAAGAATTAATTGCCCGCGATATTTTACTTTCCGATGAGCCTGAGCTAATTGTTTCAGTTGTTGATATACTAAATATACAAAGACAAATAGCTCTTACCTTTCAACTTATTGAAATGGAGCGACCTCTTTTAATTGTTGTGAATAAAAAAGATATTGCAAAAAAAAGAGGAATAGAGCTAAATGTTAAAAATTTGTCTTCAATTTTAGGCTTGCCTATTTTTTACGGCAATGCTAAAAAAACTAAAGAAACTCAACAGCTAAAAAACCTTATTAATGATGCTTTAAAAAAAGAATTACCATCAAAACAAGATATAAAGAAAACACTTGACAACACAACAAACACTAAATTTAAAATTGAATATACTGAAATAATTGAAAAAACAATTTCTGAAATAAATAAATTACTTGGTAACACATTGAAAAATTTTATAAAGGCTCCTAATCGATGGGTTGCAATTAAATTGCTGGAAAATGATACAAAAATAAAAGAGCTAATTAAAACTCATTTAGATAATAGCGAAGACATATTTACTTTAATTGAACAACAAGACTTAAAGCATATAAAAAAGCATAATTTTTCAATGGAAGTCGGTATCGCATATTGTCGAAATCAATCATCCGTAACACTTCTGGAAAAATGCGTAAAAGAAACAACAGGCAAAGAGCAAAGCATAAGTGATAAAATTGATTCGGTTTTACTCCACAGGTTTTTTGGGCCTGCTATTTTATTTGGCATAATGTATTTGTTTTATTGGATAACCATGGTCGGAGGGCAAAAAATCACCGATAAAATTTTACCATGGTTTCATTATGGGCGTAATTTTATTTCAAATTTATTACCTGCAAAGTCTTTGCTTGATGACGGCATACTGCGCGGCCTTGTATTAAACGGAATTATAGACGGTGCTATTATGATATTAAACTATATTCCGATTTTTTTCATTATGTATTTGGCAATTTCATTTTTGGAATATACAGGCTATATGGCTCGAATTGCATTTATAATGGATAGAGTTTTACGAGCTTTTGGATTACACGGACAATCAACTTTACCTATCTTACTTTCAGGAGCAATAGTTGGCGGTTGTGCTGTTCCGGGTATTATGGCAACAAGAACCATTCGCGACAAACAAGCCCGTTTGATTACAATCCTGATTATTCCGCTATTGAACTGCATGTCAAAAGTGCCTTTTTATGTTTTGATGACAGGCATATTTTTTAAGCAAAACCAAGCCTTTGTATTGTGGTCATTTTCAGTAGGCACACTCTTGGTTGCAATGCTTGTTGCCAAACTCTTCAGTAAAACACTGGTAAAAGGAAAACCGGAACCATTTGTGCTTGAATTACCTGAATATCAAATCCCAAGCATTAAGGCAATTTTCATAAATGCAACAGAGCGAATATTACTGTTTATTAAAAAAGTTGCGAGCTTGGTTGTAGCTGTTGCCGTGCTTATGTGGGTAGGCGTGAATTATCCTAAACCTGGCAAGGCGAAAATGGATAAATATAAAACAGAATATTATAATGCGCTTAATTCATTTTATAACACCATAAGTCCTGATTATAAAGATTTTTTTACCACAGAAAAAGATATTTTATCTTACAAACAATTTGAAAAAAAATATAAAGCGGCAAAACGAATTATAAATGATACACCGCAGGCTCTATTCAAATTAAATAAAGATTTCGTATTGGAAAATCCGGTATTTGCAAAAATAGCCATGAAAGGTGTTTTTATTATTCCCGATGATGAAATCGAAAGTTTTACTTCTTTTTGTGAAGAATACAAAACAGAACTAAACTTTTTAAACCTTAATACCACTAAATCTGTTGAACTGAATAAAAATAAACAACTCAATGAAATTTATAAAAAATATAAATCTGCCAATCCTTATTTTTTTGCACTTATACAAACAGGAAATCCAAAAATAAAAAAAACAAAATTTATTGATAAAGATGCAAAAAAAATGTACAAACTTTTAAACAGAATTATTAAAACAAGCAGTATAATAAAACAAGAAATTAAAAACGACACATTAAACAACAGCATACTCGGCAGAGCAGGAAAATTCTTCGAACCCGTAACCTCACTTGCAGGATTGGACTGGAGAATGAATGTTGCCGTAATCGGTTCGTTTATGGCAAAAGAAGCATTAGTATCAACCTTAGGTACAATTTACAGCATACAAAATGATGAGAGCATAAACCAACAAAACGAGACCGAAAAAACAGCTGACACACTCCAAACCGGTGTTATGAAAGAAAGCACCTTCAGACCTATTCACGCATTGGCTATTATGATATTCGTTGCCTTTTTCCCGCCTTGCGTTGCAACAATGATAGTCAGCAAAATTGAAACAGGTAGTTGGAAATGGTTGGCGTTCCAAATTTCTTACCCAATATTTTTAGGTTTTATTACGGCAAGCATAGTTTTCCAAACAGGACTCATGCTTGGTTTTTAAGACTTCAAAATCAGGAGGATTTATGGACACAATAATCGCTATAATAATCATAATCACCGCTATTTCCTTTCTTGCTTACAAAAGCTATAAAATATTCACAAAAAAAGAAAGCCCCTGCGATTGTTGCAGAAAAAAATGCAAAAAAAAAGATTCATCATGAGGGGGTGACTCCCCCTAGCTCCGAAAAAAAGCCTTTTTATTAAAATAAAAAGGCTTTTGTTTCTCCGCTACCCCCCAAAGTAAACCGAGCGCTTCACATAAAAAGGCGGTCAAAAAATGATTTGAAAAAATGCTTTCATAAAAAGTTTAGTTATTCGAGTAGTTGCGCTACTTGCTAAAATCGGTTACTTTAGCAATTAGCTCCAAATAAACTCATTTCATTGCGCTTTTTGGTAGATTTTGGAAGAAATTTCAAAACTCGTCCGGCTTTTGCAATTTCCTCACTTTTATGTTGCACGATAAGTTATTATGGGGGGAGCGTAAAAACAATTGCCATGTTCAAATTAAGGCTTTAGGTTTTCTCTGACGGTCAGAAAGAGGAAACTTAAGTTTAATAATTTACATGGCAATTTTTTGAAGCGAGGGGGATCCCCCCCTCATAAAAAAAGATTAAATAAAGCCTTCTTTTTTTAAGGTTTCCATTGCTTTTTCGTGGTCTTCTTTTGCCACGAGAATTACGGGGCCGGTACAACCCATTCCCGTTTCGGCGTAGACGGAAACTTTCCACAATGATTTGCATGCGTCTTCAATTTCGATGACATCAATGCCGGCGACTTCTTCGTTTACGATTTTTTTAGGCGGAGCTTTGACTTCTTCGCAGGATGCGGCAACCGGTTTTGCACCCGGCATACCTTCAAGTAATTCGTCAAGCCCTGCTTGTTTTGCGGATTTTAATTCTGAGGCATAGATGGTTTGCAAGTTTCCTCTTGCGGTGCTTGCAATGTATTTTAATGCGTTGGCAATCACAGGTGCGCCTGATGCTCGCGAAACAATTCCGACAACATCGGGATAAACTGTTCCGACACAAGGGCCGTAACCAAATCCGCTTGCTTCATAGCTTCCTCCTGTTTGGAATGACGAGAACATTTTCATCAATAAATTTCCGGTTAATGTATCGCAAACCATAACATCGGGAGTGCCTTGCAGTAAATCGTTTCCGCGCATTCTGACACCGCCGTCTGCCCGCTTGGATTCGGTAAATCGTACATTATAGCCTTTTTCTTTCATTTTGAGTAAGGCTTTTTCGACCAATGCTATGCCGTCTATGTTAAGAAGTCCGACTGTAGGGTTTTCGATACCGTCAGCTTTTGCAGTAGCAATACCCGCAATTGTATTTAATAGCATTGCCTTGTATCTGTTTGCATCTGTTGTGCCTGTAGTTGTCGCTATAATCATTTCTTTTCCGAGTGCCGGTGTGATTACTTTTCCGACCGTACTCATTCCAAGCGGGAAATTATAGTGCATAGTTACGGCAGCTTTAATAATACCTTCTTTGAAAAGCCGCTCCATTTCTTTGTGAGCATCTTCAAGTGTTTTTGCAGGAAACTGCTTAAAGCCTGCCGTTTCCTGTCCGCCAATTAGGATAATATCCAAATCGGGGTTGCTTTTTTTTGCAAGTTTGGCTGCTTTAATAAGCTCCTCTTCGCCATGCTCGCTTCCGGGAATTGTAAGTCCGATTTGAAATTTGCCCGCAAATGAACCTGTTTCAAGACCATCTGCCAAACTTGAAAATAACTCGGCAATTTGTTTGTTTTGATTACTCATAATTTTATCCTGCCTTAGTTTTGTTCAAGAATTTTGTTGGCTACATCTCTCATTGCTTCAGCAACAACTTTTTTGATACTGCCTTCGTTTGCACCGCCTTCTGCTTTTCCGTCATTTGCTTCAACAACGACACTTAAACCGTCAAACAAGTTTGTCAAACGACCTAAGAATAAACTTCCCTTTCCGATTATCATAGTGTTTTTAAGCTCGCCTTTCAGCATGGCATTTCTTGCATGTCCGATGTAAGGAATACCTGACGGAATATGTCCTTGTGTAGGAGCAAATCCTATAACCCCTCTTTCTTTTACGAAGTTCATTATATCGGATTTTTCAAGCTCTTTTTTCATAACACCGAGAGCCGCAATCATTTTAACATTTGCTTCAGGAACATTACCCGCGCCGGCAGGTACTGTAATTTCAGGATTTTGTAATTCGGGCGAGTATTTTTCAATATCCGTTAATTTCATGCCGGCTGCATTTACGGGGTTGTAAACCAAAGCGGACATAACTGCCTGAGGAGATGAGCCTGAAGAAATTGTATGCTTACCGATTATGTTAGTATTGACAACGGGGTTTTTTCCGTCATCTGTACCGACTACAACCGCAAAACCACCGATCACATCTTCGATAATCGGCAATTCTTTTTTTACATGGTCTTTTGCATTCATACCCAACTTAGGAACGGAGCCGCCTGCAACAACCATAACATTTTTGAAAACCCCTGCACCTACAAGAGCCGAAGCATTCACCAAAGCGTGAACGGGAGCGGCGCAGAAGCCTCGAACATCAGTACCCGTTGCATTTATACAGCCTGATTTTTCACCGACCGACTTTGCGATATTACCCCCGCCTCGTTGATTTATATCACCTGCAGCTTCTTCCGAGCATTCGATAATGTAGTCAATGTTTGCCATATCGATACCTTCCTGCCTTGCCATATGCCAAGCCGAAAGAATACCCGAAGCCTTTGTTGCAATATTTTCAAGCATTGTGTGAGCACTTAAATTTTCGTCCGTATCATGGGCCTGTTTTACACAACCTACCAGCTTACCGTCCTGATAAAGCCCTTCAGCCTTATGCTCATCTATCATTGCCTGCATATCGGCAACTTCACTGCCTTCGCCCAATGCGATATTTTGAGATTTCATAATAGGGTGGGCTTCAACTAATTTTTTAGCTTCCGCCGTGAAATCTTTGCTCAACAAAACAAGCTCGAAAACATCGGCGTGCTTCATCAAAACATAGAATTCTTTTTGTGTCATAACTTCGCCAAAAGGGCCGTTTCTGTCTGAAGGTTTTGCATTTTCATACCAAGGTTGTGCAATATCTGCCAAGTCCTCAGGTTTAATATTTCCAATGTAAGCCTGATTTGGCGGATAATTTACAACATCATCGAACGGACGTAAAAACTTAGGAATATCATTTAAATATTTTGTATTCGGATCCTCATTGTTTTTCAAATCCGCTACAGCTCTGGCACCTGTTTGTGTTGACCCATTATGAATTAAAAGGTCGGGTGCATGAACAAGAATATTACTTGTTCCTTTAATAACTACTTTTGCCATATTTCCTCCATGAGAATAAAAAAATCTGTTTCGCATTCTATAACAAATTAAACATTTATTCAAGTCGTTTCTTTTTTCTTCAAATTAGAATTTATTGCCAGGGTTTATCTTACTTGATAACCCCTGGCAATCAACAACCCGACAGGCTTGCATAATCTTCCGCCCTTTATTTAAAAAATTTAAACGCCGTCTCATACGAGCCGGCTTTTTTGAAAATCACAATCGGCCGGAAGGATAGACAAGCCTGTCCAAATCAGGTTAAGTGCTTAAGTTTATTACGCCGGTGTTCCGGTTTATTTCATGCCGGTTTTAAACTTTCATCTAGCTTTTGTTTTAAAAATATGTTAGAATTGAAAACCCGGTGGTGAAACTATGGAACTATGGAAAAGAAATCTTTGGGTGCTTTGGTGTACACAGATTATAGCTCTTGCGAGTTTTGGTTTTGGAGTGCCTTTTATTCCGCTTTACATAAAAGACTTGCAGCCGCTCAGTCCTGAACAAGTTAAAATATACGCTACAATTCTTGCCGGCGCTCCGGCTGTTTTAATGGGAATTATGGCGCCTGTTTGGGGCTTTATTTCGGATAAATACGGCAGAAAATTAATGCTCTTGCGAGCGATGATAGGTGGAGTTATTTTAATAACGCTTATGGGTACTGTCAGCTCTGTTAATCAGCTTTTAGTATTAAGATTTGCACAAGGAATGTTTACGGGAAGCGTAACGGCATCGCTTGCATTTGTTTCATCGGGGACACCGGAAAAACATCTGTCGTATGCTCTTGGAGTTATTTCGTCTTCTAATTTTATCGGTTTTTCACTGGGCCCTGCCATTGGCGGAATATTTGCCGAAATATACGGCTACAGAATGAGCTTTTATATTGGCGGAGCATTGATGTTAATCGGTGTAATTCTGGTTTTGTTTTTTGTAAAAGAGGATAAACAATTGCTCCAAGCAAGGGACAAAAAAGTTTCAATGAGAGCAAGCTATAAAGCAATCTTAAAGCCGGTAATAATTTCTATTTTAATTCTGCTTCTCTTTTTGAGAATTACTCGAGCTATGTTTTCGCCGTACTTACCGCTTTTTATAGAAAGCAAGCTCTTACGAGAAGAAGGGGTATCTTTTATAACAGGAATAGTAAATGCTTTGATTGGGTTTACGGTTGCAATTTCCAGTATGCTCATCGGAAAATTTGTTGCCAACAGAAACAAAATAAAAACTGTCATCGGATTGTTTATAATCAGTTTTGTGATGTCAATTCTTGTGATTAACTATTCAAAAATTGCAACCTTTTTTGGTGTTGGCAACAGCTTAATTGTATTCATTGTTTTATATGTTATTATGTATTTCCATCTTGGCGGTATAGAGCCGGTTATAACAGCTTTGGCGGCGGCTAACATTACTCCTGAAAATAGAGGTGCTTTAAGCGGTTTGCAAGGAATGATATCCAGCATTGGTTGGGCTCTTGCTCCTGTTATTTCAGGCACGATAGTTTACGGAAGAAGTGTAGAATTTGCGTTATTTGCAATACCGGTTATTATTGTTGTAAACATAGGTTTAAGTTTATGGCTCGAAAAAGTTTCAAATAAACATGTTGCTTAAAATAAACCGTTGCTTACAACAAAAGCCGTCTTAAAAAAAGACGGCTTTTTTAGTTTAATAATTGTTAGGAATTATTAAAGCAGATATTAGTACGCAAATTTTTCCACTAATTCTTGATGCATTGATTTTACGACTTTGCTGTGTTTTTTATATAGTTTTTTAAGCTGTTTTATATTATCGTAAATTTCAGGATAATCTTTTTTGAAGTTTATATCTTTTTGAGTCATGATTTCACCACCGTGAAAATATTTTGCGTATAAAACTAAATCAGGCATAAATTCAATGTAAGTTTTGTAAACAAGAGCTTTTTGATAAATCTGCCATTTATCGTCTTTATCGGTAACTTTAAGATTTTCTAAAATATCCTTGCCGTCTTTTGCAAAGGCTTCAGCAGCTATATCAGATTTATTTTCTCGAGCAAATGTAACATAACCGAACAATTGATTTAAATTTACGGTTTGGAAAGCTACCGCATAATTATGAAGATTGTTTTCTGCAAAACTTTTATAAAAATGATCTAAATAAGCATTTGGCAGGATTTCTTGGGGAACCAATACTGCAGATATAAATCCTCCTTGTAAGTAATGTGCATCCATTTCAAATAAAAATTTTTCTAATTTATTTTTATTTACAAAATGGAACAACTTGGAATTATAAAAATCATAGCATTGCTTGTAAGTATAAATAATAGACGAAAAAGTAACAGACGGAAACTTTTCATAAAGCTCTATTGCCGCAGGATAAATATGGATTGTTGGTGAATCATATTTTGCGGAAAACGAAAATTCTGCAACTTCAAACGACTCTTTAGGCGTTTTCTTGTCTCTTACAACAGATACTTCGCCACTTTCAATTTTAGCTTTTACGAACTTAAAAACTTTATTTATAGAATTGTCTTTACAGTTTTTCATTAAACCATCAAGGTCTTCTAAAATTTTGGCGATGTCAGTATCCGAGACAGAAGAAGTCTCTGCAACGGCAAAAGATGCAACAAAAAAAAGCATCATAAAACAAACAACAAATTTTTTAATATTAAATTTCATAAAATACTCCCCCGGCATTTAGCCAATATTAATTTATCGGTAAATAACGTTACCAACAGAGCTAAAACAAAGAAAAGCAATAAATAGTTACCAATTTATAAAATCGGTTTTAAAAACTGCTTAATTACTAAATTTTTATTCCACAAAAGGAATGTATTCAGCGTAGCCCTCTTTTTCCATATCGGCAACAGGGATAAATTTTAAAGAGGCTCCGTTGATACAATATCTTAATCCGCCTTTTTCTTTCGGGCCGTCATCGAAAACGTGTCCTAAATGAGTATTCCCTGTTTTACTGCGAACCTCAATGCGGGTCATGCCGTGTGAAAAGTCGCTTATATATTGAATAATATCTGCGGTAATGGGTTTTGAAAAAGAAGGCCAACCGCAACCTGAATTAAACTTATCGGTTGACAAAAACAGTGGCTCACCGGTAACTATGTCAACATAAATGCCTTTTTTAAAATTTTTGTCGTATTCGTGTGAAAAAGGCGGCTCTGTGCCTGCATTTTGTGTTACTGTATACTCTAAATTTGTGAGCTGTTGTTTAATTTTATCGCTATCGGGTTTTTTATATTGTTCGCTTTGAATTAACGGCTTATTTGCATCGCTCAAGTTTATATGACAGTAACCTCCGGGGTTTTTCCGTAAATAATCCTGATGATATTCTTCTGCCGGAAAAAAATGTTTCAGAGGTTTTAGTTCAACTGCGAGTTGTCTTGAAAACTGTTTTTGCTTTTCGGAAAAGAATGTTTTTGCGACAATATATTGCTGTTCTTCTGTGTAGTACACACCTGTTCTGTATTGCACCCCTGTATCATTTCCCTGCCTATTTAAACTAAAGGGGTCTATAATTCTAAAAAGATGAGTCAGTAATTCCTGTAAACTTACAATGGTTTCATCATATTCAATTTTAACTGTTTCGGCATGCCCTGTTCCGTTTCTGCAAACATCTTCGTAGCTCGGGTTTTCGGTATCTCCGTTTGCATATCCTGATATTGCATTTGATACACCGTAAATTTGCGAAAAGTATTCTTCAACACCCCAAAAACATCCTCCGGCAAAATAAATGGTTTTTATTGACGGTGTGTGATTTATATTTAAAGATAAAATGTCTTGATTCATTTTTTCCTCCTTTTGACATGATAAAGTAGTCAGCACAAAAAACAGCATTGTAAATCCTAAAATTGCTTTTTTGATACTTTTGTTATTTTTATAAAAAACATTCATGAATAAAATATACGAAAATAAAAAGTTAAAAGCAAGTATTATTAAATTTAAAAGTGAATTTAAACAAAATACCGGAGAGTAAAACAATATTCGTTGGTCTGATTTGGCGAGCGCCGTCTATCCTTTTGTTCGATTATAATTTAAGAAAAGGCGGCTCTTGTATGAGACGCCGATTAAAATAATTTAAGAAGAGAACAAAAGATTATGCGGTGCGAGCGGGTTGGAGCTTTAGCTCAAAAATATAAGAGTCGGAAATGTTATTGTAGATTTTTTTTATTTATGTTATAATTGCTTAAGGTGGGTATCAAATGAGTTTTGATGTAATTGTGATTGGATGCGGTGTTGTTGGTGCTTCAATTGCGCGTGAGTTGTCAAAGTATGATTTGAGTGTTGCGGTTTTGGAAAAACACTTGGAGCCTTGCTCGGAGACTTCGCGGGCAAACAGTGGGATTGTGCATGGCGGTTATGATACAAAACTCGGTACTTTAAAATGTGAGTTGAATATTCGCGGAAATCGTCTTATTCGCGAAGAAGCTGAAAGGTTGGATTTGGATTTTCATCAAACCGGATCGCTGGTTCTGGCTTTTTCAAAAGAAGATGAGGACTCTGTCTCAGAGCTTTATGAGCGAGGTTTGGCTATGAATTGCGAGGGCTTGGAAATTTGGGATAAGGATACCGTGCTTGAAAATGAGCCCAATATTTCAGAAAATGTGCGCTCGGCGCTGTATTGCGGCAGTGCCGGAATTATTTGTCCCTTTGATATGACTTTTTCGGGGATTGAAGTTGCGGTTCAAAACGGGGCAAGGTTTGTAAATAATGCGGAAGTACTTGATATAAAAAAAGGGAGGCACGGCGGGTATGATGTTGAAACTTCGCAAGGTGTTTTTAATGCACAATATGTGGTAAATGCCGCCGGTCTTTTTTCGGATAAAATTGCAAATATGGTTGGCGATTATGATTTTTCTATTCTGCCTCGAAAAGGCGAGTATCGCATTTTGGATAAAACTTGTTTTTCGGTTGTAAAGCGGGTTATTTTTCAAGCTCCGTCTAAATTGGGCAAAGGTGTTTTGGTCAGCCCCACATCGCATGGAAATATCATTGTAGGGCCGACCGCACAGGCGGTTGACAGTATTTACGATACTTCAATTACTCAAGAAGGGCTTGGCTTTTTGGACGAAAAATCGATTAAGTCTGTGCCAAGTCTTAATTTAAGAAAAACAATTCGTGTTTTCTCCGGTGTCAGGGCGAAAACAAAAACAAAGGATTTTATTATAAGTGAGTCAAAACATGCACAGGGCTTTATAAATGTCGGTGGAATAGATTCACCCGGGTTAAGCTCGGCTTTTGCAATTGCAGAATATGTTGTAAGTGTTTTGGAAGATGCCGGTGCAAAATTGGTAAAAAAATCAAAATATAATTCTAGCCGAAAGCGAATTCAAAAGCCGGATTACGGACAAATTATTTGCAGATGCGAAAGCGTAACGGAGCAGGAAATTGTTGAAGCTGTTCGCAGACCGGCGGGAGCGGTTACGGTTGACGGAATAAAACGCAGGGTTCGTCCGGGCTCGGGCAGATGTCAAGGCGGGTTTTGTACTCCAAAAGTTATGCAAATTCTTTCGCGGGAATTAAACACTCCAATGGAAGAAATTGTAAAGGGCGAAAACGAAAGTTTTTTACTCATCGGAAAAAAATAATTGAGGATAAAGCTAAAAATGGCAAACGAAAAAAGAGATAAAACCGAACATGTTTTATACGATGTGGCTGTTATTGGCGGGGGGCCTGCCGGTTTGGCTGCGGCAATTTCGGCAAAAGAGCATGGCAGTAAAAAAGTAATTATCATCGAAAGAGACCACAAGCTCGGCGGTATTTTAAATCAGTGTATTCACAGCGGGTTTGGTCTGCATGAGTTTAAAGAAGAGTTGACAGGGCCTGAGTATGCGGAGAGGTTTATAAAGCGGCTTGAAAATACTGATATTGAAGTTAAATTAAATGCAATGGTAGTTTCTGTAAATGAGGATAAGGCTGTTGAGTTTATTGATGCAAACGGAAAGTATGCAATTAAAGCGAAGGCAATTGTACTTGCCATGGGTTGTCGAGAAAGAACGGGCGGTGCAATTGCCTTAAAAGGTTTTCGTCCCGCCGGAATATACACGGCAGGAATGGCACAGCGTTTAATAAATATGGACGGGTACATGGTCGGCAAAGAGGTTGTTATTTACGGCTCCGGCGATATTGGGCTTATTATGGCAAGGCGTATGACGCTTGAGGGTGCAAAGGTAAAAGCCGTGGTTGAAATAATGCCTTTTTCCAGCGGGCTAAACAGGAATATTGCCCAGTGTTTGGAAGACTTTGATATTCCTCTATTACTTGGACACAGCATTGAATTCGTTCATGGCGATAATCGGGTAGAGGGTGTAACAATCGCTCGTCTGGATGAAAACCGTAAACCAATTGAAAGCTCCAAGCAATACTTAAGCTGTGATACGGTACTGTTATCAGTCGGGTTAATCCCTGAGAATGAGCTTTCTCAAATGGCAGGTATTCCGTTGAGTAGTATAACCGGCGGTGCGATTGTAAACAGCTCAATGCAAACAAAAGTACCCGGTATTTTTTCTTGCGGTAATGTATTGCATGTTCATGACATTGTGGATTTTGTAAGTCGTGAAAGCAGACTTGCCGGAAAAAATGCAAGTTTATACGCCGCCGGAAAGCGCTTTTCTCAAAAGAAAATAGACTGTATTGCAGGGAATGGCGTAAGGTATGTGCTACCGAGTGAGGTACTAATTGAGCCGAAGAGTTCTTTTGGGGGTACTTCTGAAAAAACTGATTTATATTTGCGGGTTGACAATAAATACGCCAATTCTCAAATTGAAGTTACATCAGGGGATACGGTGCTTGCCGTTAAGAAAATAAAACATATGATACCGTCCGAAATGATAACCGTATCATTGAGCGGCGAAAAAATTGACAGTTTAACTCAGCCGATAAAGATTTCCGTCAAAGGAGTTGCAAAATGAAAGATTTCACTTGTGTAGCATGCCCTGTAGGGTGCAGACTGACGGCAACCGAAAAAGATGACGGTGAATGGCAAATCACAGGCTTCAGTTGCAAACGGGGACTTGAATACGGCTTACAGGAAATGAAATTCGCCACTCGAAATTTCAGCACCACTGTCAAAATCGAAGGCGGTTTCTTGCCTCTGGTGCCGGTAAAAACAGCCGAGCCAATTTCAAAAGAAAAAATCCTTGATGCAATGAAAATAATTCGTGAAGCAAAAGTGTCAGCTCCTGTTTTACTGGGAGATTGCATAATTCCAAACATACTCGATACGGGTGTGGATATTATTGCCACAAGAACAATTAGCGAAAAATAATTTGGGCGTGCCGGTTTGAAGATTTAAATTTCAAACAATCTTGTTAAGCTCTTGCAAACCGTCGGGCTAAACGCAACTACGCTAACGCTTCGGCTAATTTTGCACAGAAATACTGTGCAAAATGTATCTGTGTACCGAGTTTTGAAAAACTCGGTACACATTGCTAATATCCCTCACGCAAGGGCATTTGTCATTTCTTGCGAATTTCGCAAAACAAAGCTCAGTTTTAAAACAAATAATTTATTTTAGAGAAATTTTACATATTAGTATTGAATTTTGATGGTATTTGTTTTATACTCTCCGGCAGATATTTTAAATCTAGGAGTTATTTACTATGAAAAAATTATTTCGAATAGCTGTTTTGGCTATGAGTGTTTTTGTACTGTTTGCTGCTTGCGGTTCAGATACAAAAGAAGAAGGACAGGCTTCTGTTAAAGGACTGCCACCGGCAGTTGATAATGAAACTGTTGTTATTGCTACTGCTGATGAAACGCCATCGTTGACAACAGCAGGACATAATGCTGTTGCCGGTGATTACATTAACAAAATTGTTTACAATGGATTGTTCAAAATGAATAAAGAATTGAATCCTGTACCGGATCTTGTTGAAAACTACACAGTTGAAAAAGACGAAAACGGTGAGGAGACCATTTGGAAAATGACTTTGCACAATGGTATTAAATTCCATGACGGCAGTGTTATGACTTCTGATGATGTTATAGCTTCTCTCAATGAAGCCAAGAAGTCTGCTCATGTTGCTACGTACACAAAGTCAATTATTAAAATGGAAAAAATTGACGATTTGAATTTTGTACTTTATACCGACGGTCCTTCTTCAAGTTTGTTGTATGATTTGGCACATCACGGTAACTTTATTATTCCTAAGGCTTTGATTGAATCAGGAAATAACTTCAATGAAAACCCTATAGGAGCCGGTCCGTACAAATTTGTAAATTGGACACAGGGAACGGAATTAACTTTCACTGCACATACAGATTATTTTGATAAAGATAATGCTCCAAAAATCAAAAATATTGTATGGAAAATTATTCCTGAAGGCTCTTCAAGAACAATTGCTCTTGAAGCAGGTGAAATTGATTTTATAATTGAGCTTGATTCAACTTCAATTACTTCAATCGAAAGCAATAAGGATTTAGCTCTTATAAATGTGCCTTCTGTTTCTCATTCATGGTTGACAGTCAATAATGAGGTTAAACCTTTTGATGACCTTAATGTAAGAAAGGCCTTGAGCTGTGCAATAAATCGTGATGATGTTGTTACTGTAGCTTTAAATGGTGCGGGTGTTCCTGCAACTGCACAGGTTCCTATGGGTATGTTGGGTGGAAAGACTGATGGTTTTGACAGCTATGATATTGAAAAGGCTAAAGAATATATGAAAGCTTGGGGCGGGGATCCTTCAACCATTAAGTTAGACATCATTTGTTCAAACGATACAAAACGAAGAGCTGCTGAAGTTATTCAGGCTAATCTTGCAGAAATTGGTATTAATGCAAAGATTGAATCAATGGATCTTGCAACATATTTATCTGTTACGGCTGCAGGTGATTTTACAGGTTTTATTGGTGGATTTACATCAAACAATATGATGGCTTTCTTAAAAGGTGTTTATCACTCACAGAATATAAATTCATCAAACAAGACGAGAACAAATGTTCCTAAACTTGATGAGCTTATTGATTTGTCAACAAAGACTGTAGATAAAGATGCTCGCGAAAAGATATTATTTGAAATAGCTGTAATGCTTAACGAAAACTGTTATCAAATGCCGTTATGGCAAGACTCCCGTTTGAGTGCGCACAACGCTCTTTTAAAGAACACATTTATCACAACTTCAGGTGATTTTTTCCCACAAGAATGGTCTTGGTAGTTTTGGCTAAGCCGGGCTTAGTTTAAATTTAACAGGCTTTAAGAAGCATCAAGATTTAACGCACTTGGTGCTTCTTTCATTTAAAAATCGTAAACTGTATTTATTTTATATCTACCGGATTTATATTTAGTAGAGTATGTAAGGAATGCTTATGTGGAAATATGTTTTGAAGCGTGTAGTGTATCTAGTTCCTGTGCTTATCGGGGTAACATTGATTGTCTATCTGATTTTAGGTTTTGCTCCGGGTGATCCTGCAAAAACAATTTTAGGAGAACAAGCTGAGCCGGCTGCTATTGAAGCATTACGAGAAGAGTTGGGTTTAAATGACCACATTTTAATCCAGTATAAAAATTATATACTGAAGTTATTAAAGGGTGATTTAGGCTTGTCTTATAAATTTAATAAAAGTGTAACAAGCCTTATTGCATCGCGCTTACCAACAACGATTAAATTGTCGGTTGCAGCTATAGTTATTGCCGTTATTTTTTCGATACCTTTGGGTATTATTGCGGCTGTCAGGCAGAATACATGGATAGATGGTACTGCAATGTTAATTGCATTGATAGGGGTGTCTATTCCTATTTTCTGGTTGGGACAATTGTTATTGCTTGCTTTTGCTCTTAAACTTGGTTGGTTTCCGGTTGCGGGTGCTAAAACGTGGGTTCATTTTGTATTACCCGGAATTTCTTTGGGCTTTTTAAGTATGGCTTCAATTGCACGAGTAACTAGATCATCAATGCTTGAGGTTATTAGGCAAGACTATATTAGAACTGCCAGAAGTAAGGGGCTTCCCTACAAAACTGTAGTCTGGAAACACGCCCTGCAAAATGCTTTAATTCCAACCGTTACTGTTGCCGGATTACAAATTGGAGCATTATTGGCCGGCTCTGTTTTAACTGAAACAGTTTACGGGTTACCCGGAATTGGTCGTTTGATGATTGATTCAATACAAGGTAGAGATATACCCATTGTACTTGGCTGTATCATTGTATTTACCTTAGGCTTTTCTATTGTGAATTTGCTGGTTGATTTATTGTATGCTTTGATTGACCCGCGAATTAAAGCTCAATACAAATAGGAGGATTTATGGCTGAAAGAAAAGAATCTGATGCTATCAATGTGAAGCGAAAATATAAAAAGCAAAGTCAAGTTCGTGAAGTTTGGAATAGATTGAAAAAAAATAAATCTGCCCTTGCCGGTATGGTTATAATGTTGTTGATTATAGGCTCTGCTATTTTTGCTGATGTGCTTTTTGACTACGATGATGTTGTAATTAAGCAAAACATCAGCAACAGAAATCAATGGCCTTCTGCGGCACATCCTTTCGGAACGGACGATAAAGGTAGAGACATTCTGGCTCGTGTAGTTCACGGTGCAAGAACTTCTTTGGTTATCGCTTTCTCTACTGCCGCCTTTGCTTTTGTGGTAGGTGGTATTTTAGGAGCTATTGCGGGTTTTTACGGTGGCTTAGTTGACAATTTTTTAATGAGGTTGATGGATGTATTCCTTGCTATTCCGGGGACTCTTTTTGCTATAACAATAGTTGCAGCCTTGGGGGCGAGTACATTTAATTTGATTATTGCTCTTGCCATATCCAGTGTACCTCGTTTTGCCAGAATTGTTAGAAGTTCTGTTATGACAGTTAGAGATGTTGAATTTATTGAAGCTGCACGAGCTATCGGTGCAAGTGATTTTCGTATAATTACGCAACATGTTATTCCAAATTCTCTAACACCTGTTTTGGTTCATACAACTTTAAACATCGCAACAATTATTTTAACAATTGCAGGTTTGAGCTTTTTGGGCTTGGGAATACAATCACCAACACCTGAATGGGGTGGAATGCTTTCTGAAAGTCGTCCTTATTTGAGAGATTTTAGTTATATGTCAATGTTTCCGGGCTTGGCTATTGTTATTACAATTTTATCTCTTAACCTGTTAGGAGATGGTTTGCGTGATGCATTGGATCCAAGATTAAAATAAAGGTTGATATTATGACAGAAGAGAGTATAAAAATAAAAGACAAAGATAATTTAATTCTTGATATAAAGGGATTGCATGTTGAATATCAAACAGATGATGGTATTGTATATGCTTTGAATGATGTAGATATTGAAATTGAAAAAAAAGAAACTCTGGGTTTGGTTGGAGAAACAGGAGCCGGAAAAACTACTACGGGGCTTGCAATTTTAAAGCTAATTCCTTCGCCTCCGGGTGTTGTTAAGTCCGGTAATATTTTGCTTGATAATGAAAATCTTGGTGAGCTTAGTGAAAAGCGAATGGAAGAAATTCGAGGAAATGATGTTTCGATGATTTTTCAAGATCCTATGACGGCTTTAAATCCTGTTATGACGGTTGAAACACAAATCGCAGAAGTTATTGAATTTCATGAAAAGAACGGACAAAAAGATGCTTTAAAAAAAGCTCATGAAATTTTAGAGTTGGTAGGCATTCCTGCGGCTCGTGGTAATGAATATCCTCATCAGTTTTCGGGCGGCATGAAACAACGGGTTGTTATAGCTATAGCTTTAGCCTGTAAGCCCCGATTGCTTATTGCAGATGAGCCTACAACTGCTCTTGATGTAACCATTCAGGCTCAAGTCTTAAAGATGATGAAAGATTTGAAAGTTCATTATGATACATCAATGTTGATGATTACTCATGACTTGGGTATAGTTGCCGAAGTTTGCGATCGTGTTGCAATTATGTATGCAGGAAGAATTATTGAGATGGGAAACCTTGTTGATGTGTTTGATAACACCAGACATCCATATACTGAAGGGTTATTTAATTCACTTCCTAATTTAAAGAATAGAACAGCAAAATTAAAGCCTATTAAGGGGCTAATGCCTGATCCTATGAATTTGCCTACAGGGTGTCCATTTCATCCTCGTTGTAATTATGCAACGGATATTTGTAATCAAAAGATGCCTGGCAAGGTTTATCGTACGGATTCACATTATGTTAGATGTCATTTGTATGATGCAGAATCTATAAAAAATGGAGGTAAAATCGAGCGTGGCTAATTATATGATAGAAGCTAGAGGCTTAAAAAAATACTTTAAAACTTCCCGTGGAATGCTTCATGCAGTTGATGATGTCAGCTTTGGTATTGAACAGGGGAAAACTCTTGGTGTCGTTGGTGAATCGGGTTGTGGTAAATCAACTACCGGTCGAACTATTTTGCGTTTGCTTGAGCCTACCGGTGGTCATATTTTTTTTGAAGGCGAAGACTTGGCAAAACTTAATCGTAAGCAAATGCAACAAAAACGCTCTGAGCTACAAATGATTTTTCAAGATCCGTTTTCATCACTGAATCCTCGCAAAACTGTCAGTCAGGCAATTATGGAACCAATGATAATTTACAAGCTTTATAAGTCAAAAGCCAAGATGATGGATAAGGTTTTTGAGATTATGGAAATTGTTGGGCTTGCAGAAAGGTTTGTAAATACTTATCCGCATGAATTAGACGGAGGAAGACGACAACGAATTGGCATTGCAAGAGCTTTGGCTTTGAACCCAAAATTTATTGTTTGTGATGAGCCTGTTTCTGCGTTAGATGTTTCAATACAAGCTCAAATTCTTAACTTAATGAAGGATTTGCAGGAAAAACTTGGATTAACATATATGTTTATCACCCATGATCTTTCTGTTGTAAATCATTTTAGTGATGATATTGCGGTTATGTATTTAGGGCGTGTTATTGAAATTGGCTCTGCAGAAGAAATTTTTGAGAATCCAAAGCATCCTTATACCGAAGCTTTATTGTCAGCGATTCCTATTCCTGATATTCATCACAGTAGTGAGAGAATTATTTTAGAAGGTGAGATAACTTCGCCAATTGAGCCTAAAAAAGCTTGTCGTTTTGCAAACAGATGTTCAAAGGCTATGGATAAATGTTTTAAGTCTGAGCCGGCTTTGTCAGGTGGCAATATGAAACATCAAGTGGCTTGTTTTTTGTATGATGATGTAGAGCATGCGTAAAGATTGACTTTCTTTTCCGCTATTTTGTTGCTTTAATTTATATTTTTTTATAAAAAAAGCTTTTACGGCTTGACATTTTTTTTAGTTTATGCTATAAAAATGTTGTTACGGGATGTAGCCTAGGGGCTAAGGCGTCTGGTTTGGGACCAGAAGATCGGGGGTTCAAATCCCTCCATCCCGAAAATGAGGGATCGTAGCTCATCAGGATAGAGCAACTGCCTTCTAAGCAGTAGGTAGGGGGTTCGAGTCCCTCCGATCCCGAATGATGAAATCTAATTCCGACTAAGCAGTTTTTGAAAAGAAATTACACTGAAATTAAGTTTTATCTGCTTTTTAAACTTAACCATATTATTCCCACTCAATTGTTGCCGGAGGTTTTGATGTAATATCATAAACTATCCTGTTTATACCGTCTACTTCGTTTATAATGCGGTTTGATACTTTATCCAAAATTTCATAAGGAATACGAACCCATTCGGCGGTCATAAAATCAGAAGTTTTTACGGCACGCAGAGCAAGGGTATAGTCGTATGTTCTAAAATCTCCCATCACGCCAACTGTTCTATTATTTGTAATTACGGCAAAGTACTGGCTTAATTGGTTTTGAAGGTTTGCATGTTCAAGTTCTTCTCTCCAAATGGCATCGGCATCGCGTAAAATAGAAAGTTTTTCTTCTGTTATTTCGCCCATAATTCGTATTGCCAAACCCGGACCGGGGAACGGTTGTCGGTAAACCAAGTAATCAGGCAGATTAAGCTCTTTACCTAGTCGTCTAATTTCATCTTTGAAAAGCGTGCGAAACGGTTCGATTAAAGATTTAAAGCTAATATGCTCAGGGAGACCGCCTACATTATGATGGCTTTTTATAACAGCAGAATCACCTATGCCGCTTTCAACAACATCAGCATAAATAGTGCCTTGTGCAAGAAAGTCAACAGTACCAAGTTTTTTAGCTTCGTCTTCAAAAACGCGAATAAATTCTTCACCGATAATTTTTCGCTTTTTTTCAGGGTCGCTTACACCTTTAAGTTTACTTAAAAATCTGTCGGCTGCATTTACGCGAATAAAATTCATCGCCTCGTTTTTGAAGACGGCCTCAACTTCATCGCCTTCATTTTTGCGCATCAATCCGTGGTCAACAAAAATGCAAGTTAAATTTTTACCGACAGCTTGATTTAAAAGAGCCGCCAAAACAGATGAATCAACTCCGCCGGAAAGAGCAAGCAACACTTTCCCGTCTTTTACTTCTTGTTTTACAGCTGCAATAGAATTTTTCAAAAAATTCTGCATATTCCAATTGCCCGAAACATTGCAGATTTTATATAAAAAGTTTTTAAGGATTTTTTGTCCTTCTTCAGATTGTTCCGCCTCAAGATGAAATTGTACACCGTAAAGTTTTTTTTCATCATTTGACATTGCAGAATTTAAAGTATTCGCCGTACTTGCTTCTGTAGAAAAACCTTGAGGCAAACTTGAAACATAATCAACATGGCTCATCCAAGTAACAGAGGGAGATTTAACATTTTCAAAAAGAACAGAGTTTGAAGTAAATTTGGTGTCTGTTTTTCCAAATTCTCGCTTTGAGCTTTTTTTAACAGAGCCACCCAGTGCATAAGCCATTGCCTGCATTCCGTAACAAATACCCAAAATTGGAATGCCTAAATCAAACATGGCTTTTTCGGGCATTGGAGAGTCCGCCTCATAAACACTGTTTGGCCCGCCTGTAAAAATAATGCCTTTTGGCATTTCAGCCGTAATTCGATTATACGCATTCTTATAACCGACAACTTCAGAATAAACATTTAGATCACGAACACGCCTCGCAATTAACTGTGCATATTGCCCACCAAAGTCTACAACAAAAATTTTTTCATCAATCATAATTTGATTTTACTGTATAAAAAGAAATCAATCAATACACTTTAGTTGAATTCAATTTTTTGCTAATGCAATACTTCGGTTTTATGCTTAGGGGTTAAATAAAGAACACCGGACTGATTGCTATATCTTTTAAAGCGTGCGTGGCGAGCGCCGGTATCCTTTTGTTTGATTTTTTATTAAGAAAAAGCGGCTCTCTTGAGACGCTGATTGTTTTTTTAAGTAAAAAACAAAAGATTTAAGGCGGGAGCGGGTTACGGAGCGATAGCGACATACTACTTGTAAAAACCTTTTAAGTGGTTTATAATGTCGAAAAGTATGGAGGAATATTTTGCGTTATATAGATTTACATTGCGATACTTTAATGTTACACATGAGTCGTAAAAATACGGGAGATTTGTATTCAAATAAAATTGGTTCGGTTGATTTTAAGCGTTTGAGAGAAGGGGCTGCTGTTGCGCAGTTTTTTGCGATTTATATTTTTCCCGAAAATGAATTTGCTCATTTGGAGATTGAGCCGAGTTCGACTTTTGAGTATGTTAAGCGGGCGGCAAAATATTTGCATAATAATTTGAATGAGTATAAGGCTGTGGCAGGGCTTGCAACAAACGGCGAAGAGCTGGAGGATAACGAAAAAGAAAACAGGGTTTCGGCTTTTTTGACGATTGAAAACGGGGAGCCTGTTAATGGCAAGATGGAAAATATTAAGTATTTTTATGAGCTTGGTGTCAGGTTAATTACGCTTACTTGGAATTATGAAAACTGCTTTGGGTTTCCGAATTCCACAAATTATGAGAAAATGCAGTTGGGTTTGAAACCTTTTGGTAAAGAAGCCGTTGAATATATGAACGAGCTCGGGATTATCATTGATGTTTCTCATTTAAGTGATGGCGGTTTTTATGATGTCCTTGAGATTTCAAAAAAGCCGGTGATGGCTTCGCATTCAAATGCAAGAGCTCTTACTAATCACCCTCGCAATTTGACAGATGATATGATTAAAAGGCTTGCCGACTCAGGTGGCGTTTCAGGATTGAATTTTGCAAGTGATTTTTTAAAGCTGGGCGAAAAATTAACCGGTGCAAGATTGTCATCGATGATTGCGCATCTGGATTATATGAAAGATAAGGGCGGTGAAGAGTTTCCGGCGCTCGGCTCAGATTTGGACGGTATAGATCAAAACGGTTTGGAAATTTGCGATAGTACAAAGTTTGGAATTTTATTCGATGGTTTAAAGTCTGCAGGTTGGAGTGAACGACAGATTGAAAAAGTGGCTTACAAAAATGCAAAGCGGGTTATAAACGAAGTTATGTAAGAGGGCTTGTTTTTTTTGTAAAGGATATATTTATGCAACAAAAGATGAGCGGAAAAACTATGAAGAATACTTTTTTAATTTATTTTAAAGCTGTTGTTGATGAGCTGATGGATTATGTTAAGGCTTTTTCTCGGGGTGTTAAATGTTGACTTTCAGCAATTTACGGAATTAGTTTTATTGACAAAGTATCTTGAAAAGTGTAGAATACTTGGGCTGTTGCCTAAGGAGAAAAAATGAAAAATTCTTTTCAAGCAAGATCTTTAGCAGTGATAAATGATTTTTCCATAGAGGAAAGATTGTTTCTTTTTGAAAAAACCCGTGAATTAAAACAAGCTCTTAAAGATAACGATACGAAAAAAGTAGATATGTTCAGAATTAATGACAGTGATTTTGGTATATACGAAATTTTTATGGAGCCCAGTACTCGCACTCGGGAATCTTTTAGAAATGCGGCGGCATTTCATAATGCAAAATTAAGTGAGCTTTCCGTTGAATCGTCATCGTTTAATAAAGGCGAAAGCTATGCGGATACTTTTAACACCCTCGCCGGATATCGTAACAGTATTTTTATTGTTCGCAGTAAGGTTGAGGGGGTTTGTAGATGGCTTGAAGATGCGGCTCAATCGTTTGCGGACAGAAATGAGTTAGAAAGAAAACCGGCGTTTATAAATGCAGGAGACGGCAGGCACGAACATCCGACTCAGGAATTGTTAGATGAGTTTACATTTTTGGAAGATAACAACTGGTCTGCGGACGGCATTCATATTGCTCTTGTCGGGGATTTATATCACGGCAGAACAGTGCATTCCAAAGCGGACGGTTTGAAAATTTTCAAAAAGGTTAAAGTTGATTTAATTGCTCCTGAAGAGCTTTCAATGCCAAGTCAATATATCCAAAAGATGCAGGAAAACGATTTTGAAATTAAAAAGTTTGCATCGATAGAAGAGTATTTAAATCAAAAGAATGTCGCAAAAATATGGTATTTTACCCGTCCGCAACTTGAAAGAATGGGAGACAGGATTTTACAAAAGCAAAAAGATTTACGAAAGGCAATTGTGTTCAGGAAAGAATTTTTGGATAAGGTGCCTGCAGGAACTAAGTTTTATCATCCTTTGCCCCGCCATAGAGAACACCCTACAATTCCGACTTTTTTAGATACGACATCTTTTAACGGTTGGGAAAGGCAGTCTATTAACGGAATGTATGTAAGGATTGTGTTATTATCTTTGATTGCAGGAAAGATAGGTGGTGAATACACGGGTGCGGTAAAATCAAAAGATGATGATAATTATGCGAGTGAAGAATATATATTCAAATCGGATATGAAGAAAAATAAAGTTTCCGATGACAGGTTTTCAGAGGGGGTAAGACCTATTCAAGAGGGGATTGTTATTGACCATATTTGCCGAGGAGATGATCCTGCTACGATTAGACATCATATGGCTACAATTATTAAGGTTATAGGTCTTAGTGGCGGTAAAGGTGGAGAGTGGGTTTCAACTTCGAAAAAAGACAAGAATAAATTTAAGGGCATTATTTTTAGACCCGGCAAATATGAATTCGATAGGGCAAGACTAAAACGACTTGCCGCTGTTGCCGCCGGTTGTACTTTAAATATAATAGAAGACGGAAAAATTGCAGAAAAATACAGAACTAAGTTGCCTCCACGGATTTACAATTTTGAAGATATTATTTGTAATAATGAAAATTGTGTTTCGCATCCAAGTCAGGCTGAAGATGCTCCTACTGTTTTTTTTCGTACCAGCGATAATAAGTATGCTTGCAGGTATTGCGGGACAACACATACTTTCAAGGATATTTGGGAATAGGATACGCGAAAGGGATAGTAGAGGTGGCGTATGTGTTTTTAAAAAACACATACGCCAAATAAAATTGCGGCGTTAATTTAGTTACTTGCAAAAGTCGGTTACTTTTGTAAGTAGCTGAGGCACTTGTAAAAGTCCATTACTTTTTACAAGTATCTCTAAGAAGCTCGTTTCATTGCGCTTTTTGGTATATTTTGGAAAAAATTACAAAACTCCTCTGACTTTTGTAATTTCCTTAATTATTAGCCGCAATTTTAGTCGGAGCGATAGCGGAGCCTCGAATAGCCCGTTTTTTGCATTGCGGAAAATTATCGGTTTGCGATGAGTAAAAATTTCGCAATGCAAAAATTCGCCCAACTTATTTTATAATTTATTGCTACTTGAAATAATGTTAAAAACTTTGTAGAATTGTTGAGCATAGGAGGTGTATTATGTGCGATATTATTTATGTTGAAGGACGAGAGATCTTAGATTCAAGAGGAAATCCGACCGTTGAGGTGGAAGTGCAGTTAAGTGACGGTAGTTTGGGGAGAGCCGCTGTGCCGTCAGGTGCTTCGACCGGTGAGTTTGAGGCTTTGGAATTGCGTGATGGCGATGAGGGGCGTTTTGGCGGAAAAGGGGTTCTTACTGCGGTTGATAATATTAACACTGTTATTGCAGAGGAGCTTGAAGGGCTTGATGCTTTAGATCAGGCTGAGATTGATAATACTCTGATAAATCTTGACGGGACTAAGAATAAGTCAAAACTTGGGGCAAATGCGATGTTGGGAGTTTCTATGGCTGTCGCCCGTGCCGCCGCTGATTTTTTGGGGCTTCCGCTTTACAGATATTTAGGCGGTGCACATGCTTTGCAAATGCCTGTTCCTATGGCGAATATTATCAATGGCGGGCAACATTCCGATAACAAAATTGATTTTCAGGAATTTATGATTATGCCTGTTGGGGCTAACTCTTTTTCTGAGGCTCTTAGAATGACTGCGGAAATTTTTCATGCGTTGAAAAGTCTTTTAAAAGCGGCTGGGCATGTTACCGCAGTTGGCGATGAGGGTGGCTTTGCTCCTAATATCGAAAATGAAGAAGCGATTGATTTTATATTGAAGGCAATTGAAAAGGCCGGTTATAAACCGGGCGAAGATGCAATGATTGCACTTGATTGCGCCGCTTCAGAGCTTTTTGATGCAGGCGATAGAAAAGGATATAAGTTTTGGAAGTCAAATCCGTCAAAGACTTTTTCGGCAGACGAAATGATTGCGTTGTATAAGGACTGGGTAAATAAGTATCCGATTATTTCAATTGAAGATCCGCTTGATCAAAATGACTGGGAGGGTTATCGAAAAATAACCGAAGAGCTTGGCGACAAGGTGCAAATTGTCGGTGATGATTTTTTTGTTACTAATACGGAGCGTCTTGCCAAGGGTATCAATGAAAAAGCATGTAATTCAATTTTGATTAAGTTAAATCAAATTGGGACTGTAACGGAAACCATTGATGCAATTAAAATGGCTCAGCATGCCGGATATACGGCTGTTATTTCTCACCGCTCCGGTGAAACAGAAGATGCCTTTATTGCTGACCTTGCAGTTGCTTTTGAAACAGGGCAGATAAAAACAGGCTCTATGAGTCGAAGTGACAGAATTGCAAAATACAATCAGCTAATTCGCATTGAAGAGGAGCTTGCAGATACAGCTCGTTATGCGGGCATAAAAACATTTGCAAAATTCGGAAAATAGAATACGCACTCGGCAAGTTTTGAGAATTGTACAAAACTTGCCGTTGTAGGTTAAGTTATATTGGTTTGTATGAGATAAGACACACAGCACAGCTTACCCTATTTGTGTGCCGTTTTTTACTTTTCGCTCAGGCTTAAGTAGAACAACTTCTTGATGCTCACATAATCCGCCCAATATTAGGCATTCGCTCATGATGGTAGCGATTTGCTTTTTGGGAAAGTTAAGAACTGCGACTACTTGTTTTCCGATTAGCTCTTCCGGCGTATAAAGTCGCGTTATTTGTGCAGATGTTTTTCGGGTGCCGTAGTCTCCAAAATCAACAATCATTTTATACGCAGGATTTTTTGCCTCTTTAAATTCTTCTGCAAAAATAATTGTTCCCACTCGCATTTCAATTTTAACAAAGTCGCTCCATTCTATTTGGTTCATGCCTTATTTTATCATTTTTTTTCATTGCTGTCAAAGTGTAATTATTTTTTTTTCTTGAGCAACCCGACGGGCTCGCATAACCTTTTGCTTTTTTCTTATAAAATTAAAACGGTGCTTTTCCTGCCGTCAAAGACCTTTACTGCATTTTATAATCAAGCAAAAGTGTAGACTTCGCCCGTCCACTTCACGCTAAATTAAAAAGTTTAACACGCCGGTTTTTTGGCAATTGCAGGCTTAAGTAATCCCCCGCCTTCGAGCGATTTTACCTTAGCTTACTTAAGTGCTATGTTAATTAAGCTACACCTTAAATTTATTAACTTCATCAGAAAGTCGCTCAATGCTTGTTTTATTTTGCTGTGTAAGCTCGTTTACTTCCTGCACTGCATTGTTTATTTGGCTTGCACCGCTTGCCATTTCGTTCATACTGTCGGTAATAACGCGGGTAAGCTCATCGAGCTTTCTCATTTCTTCGGCAACCTGCTCGCCGCCTTTTAGCATTTCCATAGAGCCGTCTTTTACTTCACCCGTTACTGCGTTAATATCTTTAAGGGCTGTTAAAACTTCCTGACTGCCGTGTTCTTGCTCCTGAATGGCAATTACAATTTTTTGAATTTGTTTTAGTGTCGCCTTTACAAGATTAACAACCTCATCAAGCTCGGATTCGGCAGCTTCGCCATTGTAGATAATGGTTTTAATGATTTCGGTTGTTTCCTTGATGCTTTGTGCAATTTGCTTACCTTGCGATCCGGCTTCTTCCGCAAGTTTTCTAATTTCATCTGCAACAACGGCAAAGCCCTTGCCGGATTCTCCCGCGTGTGCGGCTTCAATTGCCGCATTCATAGCGAGCAGGTTTGTCTGTGCGGCGATATTCTGAATTATGGAGGCTGCTTCCAAAAGAGCTGAAGAGCGCTCTCCAATTTTGGCAACTTCAGTATTGGCTTCTTTTGCACCTTCTTTTGCGGAAATGGTTTTGGTATCCAAATCATCTGCAATAACTTTACCGTCTTCAAGCATTTTTCCTATTTTGCTGATATTATTTATCATTTCTTGGATAGATGACGAAGATCTGCTTACTGTGCTCGCTTGGGTTTCAATGCTTTTGTTTAATTGCTGTATTGTTCTGATAATTTCTTCCATGGTTGCTGAAGTTTCGGTAACACCGGCGCTTTGATTGAAAACCTGATTTTTTACACCTTCAATATTTGCACTTACCTGATTTATTGCACTTGCGGTTTCAGTCATGTTTCCCGAAAGGCTGTGTCCTACTTCACTCATATGTTCAGAGTTTTTTAATACTTGCTTAAATAAGATGCCTACATCTGCAACGGTGTTATTTAAACTGATTGATAAATCGGTAATTTCATCGTTTCCTTTTACGGGCAGGCGAACAGTAAAATCGCCTTGTGATATGTTTTTTAATGAGCTTGTTATCGTGTTTATGGGTTTAACCATTTTGTTTGAAAGCATGAAAATAGCAATGAATGCGATACAGTAAATTGCAATACCTGTCAGAATAACCATGATGCGCAAATGACTTATTGAACCTAAAAAATTATTTGCATCATCGGAAATAATAACAGCCCAACCGGTACAGGGAACTTGTGCAAAAGCCCCAATTTCTTGATTACCTTCCCATGAAAAACAACCAACCGCAGGTTCTGTTTCCGACAAGGCTCTTTGCTCAAATTTTGCAATTGTTTCATAGGAGGGATCTGTTTTTGCTACTTCCGTAGAGTTTTCTTGTTCTTTTACAACTTCGGGGTCAGGGTCTGCAATGGTTATACCGCTTTTTCCAACTATATATGCACCGCCGGTCTCTCCGATTTTGATGTCTTTAATTTGTTCTGAAAGCCACAAGCCGTCTATTGCGACATTCAAAACACCGACAATCTTATTTTCCATATTGTAAACAGGAATGGCGATGACAAAAATTAAATTTCCGTTTAGAGCAGATATAAAAGGCTCTGAAATATAATTTTTACCGCTCATTGCAACAGGAAACCATTCTTGTGAAGACAGGTTGACAGGATCATATCCTCTTGTATAAAGGTATCCTTGAGTGTCAACCATGCTCATCATAAATTTTATTTTCTTGGCATCTATGTAGTCTTGTAGTCGCTCTGCTTTTTCTTGAAATGATAAAGATCCATCATATAAGTAAGGTATTTTTGTAATACCGTAAAGCTGCTCAAAAATTAAAGCAATTTTGCCGTCAATAATGTTTGCTGTATCAACAGCCTTTTCTTTAAGCTGGATTTCCACTTTTTCATAAATTGCGTTTCTTGCCAGTCTTATTGAAACGGTGGCACAGGCATACACAATTAAAAAGCTTAATACGCCAAAACCAATTAAGATTTTCCATTTTACGGAAAACTGTTTTTTACTTTTTTTTACTTTCATTTTTAAACCTCTCAAACATTATAATTTATTATCCTCCATGGAAGGTGATATTTTTATGAGTATTTTTTTATAAATTTCATGTTTTGCAAATAGAGGTAGTTTGATTGTTTTAAAAAATTTTCGGGGGGGGGGGTAACCCTTATACAACTTTTTCTATTTGTAAAATTACATTCTCTCATGTGTATAATTATAACAGGCAAAAATTCTCCTGTCAAGTTTTATTTTGAAAATTTTATGATATTTTTATTGATATTACTCTTTTTTTCATCAGAACACCGGAGTAATAAACTTAAACGCTTAACCTGATTTGGCGAGCGGGTCGCTATAATAATGATAAGTTTTTAGAATATCTTCCAATTATACGCCGGCTTTTATATAATCCTTGATTTTATCCAATCCTTTATTTCATCAATGTTTATTTTTCCTTCTGCAATATTTATAACAAAGTCATACTTTTCTTCTTCACTGGCTTTTATATCTCGGTTGTTCATTAACAATAAATATCTCATTAAAATATAACCAACTCTTTTATTACCATCTATAAAAGGATGATTTTTTATAATACTTTCTAAGATGCTTGCAGCTTTATCTTCAATTTTAGGATATAATTCATTATGGTTAAAAGTAACATAAGGTCTTTTCAATGCTGATTCAAGCATAGTATAATCCCTAATTCCAAAACTACCACCAAATTCTTTTATAGCTTGATCATGTATATATAAAGCTTCTTGTATAGTTATCATTTTGCAAGTCTTTGTAATAAATTATTATCTTCTGTAAAAATCTTATTAAGAATTTCATCTGTTTTTTCTTTTTTGTTAAGTCTTTTTTGAATTTCCATAAGATATGTTAATATATCATCTAAAACAGGTTCAGGAAAATGAGAAACAATATTGTTGATTTCTGCTTTTTTTGCGGTTATTTGCATTTTAACCTCCTAAAATATTTTAATTATTATTAAATTTACTATTTTTACATAATAAATTCAAGTAGGCAGATTTATGCTATATAAAGATTTATATAAAATATAATTTTAAATTATCATACATCGCTGAAACAGATTTTTTGTAATATTAAAACAGTTTATCTTTTAGCTTGCAGCTAACAAAGTAATAAAACTTAGGCAAAAATTCTCCTGTCAAGTTTTATTTTGAAAATTTTATGATATTTTTATTGATACTGCTTTTTTTCATCAGAACACCGGAGTAATAAACTTGAACATTTAACCTGATTTGGCGAGCGTTTGTCTATTTTTCCGTACGATTTTTTGCATCAGCAAAGGCGGTTGGAGCGTTAGCGTAAAACGCCGATTATGTTTATCAGTCAAGTAGGAAAAATTATGCAAGCGAGCGGGTTGGATGCAAAAGCGTAAGCGTTGCACTGAATTATTGTTTTGTTTTTACTCTGAATTGAAGTTTTGTTTCTGTTAGAATAATTGAAAAGATGATGAGTAATCCGCCTGCTATGAGGTTGACCGTGAGTTTTTCGTAGCCGAGCATAACCGAAAATGTTAATCCGAATACGGATTCCAATGCGAAGAATAAGGCGGCGGTTGAGGCAGGGGTGTATTTTTGTCCGTAGGTTTGAAGTAAAACTGTAAGGGCGGTACACGGTATTGCCAAATATAATAGTGTGAAAATTGAGCGAAGGTTCCAGATTGTGGTGGAGTTATCTTCAAAAAGCAGTGTGAAAATCCATGCGCAAATTGCGGCGAAAAGAAAGTGCATTATCGAAAAAAGCGAGGCATCAAGTTTTGGTGCAAAGCGTTCCAGTATGACTAAGTTAAAGGCAAAAACCAGACTGCTTATAAGTGAGAGGGCATCGCTCCAGCCTATTTGGACGGATTTACCGGCAATTAGGTCGGGGAGGGAAATTATGCCAATTCCAAATAAGCAGATAAATGCGGCTATGATGTTAAATTTGTCGGGGCGTTTTTTATTAAAAAACCAAGAAATAAAGGGTACGAGGACACAGTAGGTTGCGACTAAAAAAGATGAGCGTCCGGGGTCTCCTTTGAATGTGGTGATTGCAAGTGCCTGAGGAAGGTATCCTAGAAAGCTGCTTATTCCCGCCCAAACACCGGCTTTTATGTATGCTGTGTTGAGATTTTTATATCTTTTTGCAAAGATGATTGACAGAACGACAAAGCCGGTTGAAAATCTGAGAGCGAGTAAAAATGACGGGTTGAAAAAATCTTTTGTGCTTGAAATTGCGACAAAGGTGCTGCCCCAGAGGATGCAAAGCAATAATAGTGCAAGTCTGGCTGAAATTTGCTTTTGATTCAGTGGTTTCATATTTTCGTCCTGTCGGTAAATATTGGGGTTGCCTTGTGTTTATAATTATTTAAATTATTGAGTCGAAACTTCTTTTCGTTTTATTTTCACTCCAAGAGATTTTAATCTTCCTTCTAAATCTTCATACCCTCGGTCAATTTGATAAATGTTTTTAATTACGCTTTTTCCCTTTGCACAACAAGCAGCGATTAAAATCGCCATACCCGCACGGACATCAGGAGAAACTAACTCAGAGCCTTGCAAAAGACTGGGGCCGGTAACAACTACTCGATGTGGATCGCAAAGGGTTATCATTGCACCCATACTGATTAACTTGTCAACGAAAAACATTCTGGATTCAAACATTTTTTCGTGAATTAAAACAGTGCCTGTAACTTGGGTTGCAATAACAACCATAATACTCGTTAAGTCCGCAGGAAAACCAGGCCATGGAGCGTCATCAATTTTTGGTATCATACCGCCAAAATCTTTATTTACCGTAAGCGTCTGATTTTTGCTTATACTTAATGTGTTGTCTTTAATTTCCCATGTAATTCCAAGTTTTGCAAATCCCTGTTTTAAAGGACGCATATCTTTTGGGTTGATATTTGTAATTTTAATGGAGCCGTGTGTTGCTACTGCAAGTCCGATGTACGAGCCGATTTCCATGTAGTCCGGGCCGATTGAAAAATCCGCACCGTGCAAAACATCAACACCTGAAATAGTCAGAATATTCGAGCCTATGCCTGTAATTTTTGCACCCATCAAATTGAGTAAATTGCATAGATCCTGAACATGAGGCTCGCTTGCAACATTTGTTAAAATAGTAACACCCTCGGCAAGTACCGCCGCCATAATTGCATTTTCCGTTGCCGTAACCGAAGCCTCGTCTAAAAATATATCTTTACCGTGCAGTTTATCCGCCTTAAATGAAAACTTATTTTCGGTTGAAACACTTGCACCTAATTCGGTAAGAGCCAAAAAGTGAGTATCCAATCGTCTTCTTCCGATAACATCACCGCCCGGCGGAGACAAAGTTGCAACACCACATCGGGCAAGCAAAGGCCCTGCAAACAAAATAGATGCACGAATTTTTTTTGCAAACTCATCAGGAACTTCACAGCAATTGGATTTTTCGAGCCTGAGCCTGTAAGCATTTGCATCAATCTTTTCTACAACCCCACCGAAAGACTTAAAAACATCGAGCATCACACCGACATCTTCAATATCGGGTATATTCCGCAAAACGACAGCCTCACTAGTCAACACTGCGGCCGCAATACAAGGTAGTGCCGCATTTTTATTTCCGCTTGCCTTAATGACTCCTTCAATCGGAGTGCCGCCCTCTATATGATACTCGAACATGAAATCCCCCTGTCAGTGCCGTAGTTTAAATGAAAAAAAGTATTTTGTCAAGTTTACCTTTTTAATTTGAATTAATCGCAGAAAAGTGTTGTGCTTTTGAAAAAGAAAATTATTGATTTGACAACACAACACTTTTCGCTCTTAAACCCCTCGTTCGCCTTAAATCTTTTTGGCTTGTTTGATGTTTTTGATTTGCCGTTCTTCTGCCGGCGACCGGCTTTTTTGATTATTTTAAACGCCAAAAAGGATAACGGCGAACTTAAAATCAGGTTAAACAAAAAAGCATTTATTTTTAGGTGTTCTTATTTTCATCACGCAGTATAATCTAAATTGTTTTTATTCAAAAGAATTTTTTGATACGGGCTCTACTTGCTTTTATTTCTGTTTTTCTGTAAAATCGGGCTTTGGTATAATGCGTTTTAAACAAAGGCAATAAATGAAACAGAATGATTTAACAAAAGGTAATATAATGCCGGTATTGCTAAAGCTGGCATTGCCCATCATGGGAACATCATTTATCCAAATGGCATATAATATGGCAGATGTTTTTTGGATAGGTAAACTTGGTTCAAAAGCGTCAACGGCAGTCAGTGCAGCCGGTTTTTTTATGTGGTTTGCAATGGGGATTATTATGATTCCGAAAGTATCAGCAGAATCGCTTGTCTCTCAAGCTGTTGGCAGAAAAGATGAAAACACCAATATAATTGTCGGTACAATTATTAAGTTTACACTTTTAGTGAGTTTGTTATACGGTTGCATCATATTTTTTGGAAGAAACTTTTTGATTGGTGTTTTTAATATTGACAATGCAGAAGTTGTTTCAATGGCTTTGCAGTATTCAAAAATAATTTCACTTTCATATTTGTTGTTTTTTTTCAATCCCGTGTTGAGTGCTATTTTTAACGCATATGGCTCAAGTAAGATTCCTTTTTTGTTTAATACTTGCGGGCTTGTTTTAAATATTATTTTAGATCCAATTTTGATTTTCGGCATTGTAGGTAAACCTCTTGGTGTATTAGGTGCTGCTTTTGCAACCGTGATTTCTCAATTGTTGGTAACAATTCTTTTTTTGTTTTACATTCTAAAAGCAAAAGATACGATTTTATTTAAAGGGTTTAAACTCTTTAGAATGCCGGATTTATATAAACTGAAGAACATTTTAAAAGTTGGAACTCCTGTCGGTTTACAGGCAATGTCGTTCACTATTATTGCTACATTTATCGTAAGGATAATTACCCAATATGGTTATCTTGGGGTTGGTGTGCAAAGGATAGGAAGTCAAATTGAAGCGGTAACATGGATGACAGCTTCAGGATTTTCAGTTGCCATTTCTACATTCATAGGACAAAATCTTGGCGCAAAGCAATACAAAAGAATAGACACAGGGTTTAAGGTTGCCTATGTTTCTATGTTAATAGTGGGCTTGTTTACAAGTTTTGCATTGGTTTTATTTCCAAAAGAGATTTTTGGGGCGTTTTTAAATGAACCGGAGGCCTTAAAAGAAGGTGCTATATATCTTTCGATACTCGGATATTCTCAAGTTTTTATGTGCGTAGAAATTGTTACAAACGGGGCTTTTTACGGTTTGGGTAAAACTATGTATCCTTCGGTAAATTCAACAGTGCTTACCGCTGCCAGAATACCGTTAGCTTATATACTGTCCCGATTTTTGGGATTGTCGGGGGTATGGTGGGCAATCAGTATAACTTCTATGATTAAAGGTGTTTTGATTACCATTCTTTATTTTAAAAAAGGAAGGCTGAAGATAGAGGCATTTTCTCCTATTTCTACAGGCGTTGCGGAATAAACATTTATTTTACTTTTCCGATAATTTTGAGCCGCCGGTTTTTAACAGCACACCGGCAAGGTTTTCATATTGTTTAACATGATTTGGACTGCCTCGTCTATCCTTTCGTTCGATTTTAAAAACAGTAAAGTCGGTTGGAGCGATAGCGTAAAACGGCGATTAAGTATAACAGCAAAGGACGAAAGATTATGCGAAGGCAGTCGGGTTGCTTAGCATTAGGGTTTATCGATAAAGATAAACCCTAATGCTAATTTTTTTAAATAAATAAAAAATAAGACATTTATGTTAGCATACTAACTATCTTTTTTATAAAAAGAGGCTACAATACAGATATAATAGGGAATTTGCTATGCTTGTAACAAATAACACTTTAATTGAAAATCCTGATGTTTTTGTGGAAGGCGATTATTATGCAGTGTTGATTAAAACTCGGGATTTAGTTTATGAAGGTTATAAGTTGTTGACTCATCCTTTATTTGCCAGCATTCGTATGAATTTTGGTCCTGTTCGCAGTCTTATTCTTTCCGATGAAAAAAAACCGATAAAAGAAAATGAATATTCCATGATTCTTATTGGAGAATCTATTTCTAAATACCAAAAACTTATGGAAAACAGAAAGCCGGATTTTGCTCATCTTGAAGATTATGAAAAAATTGATTTTGACTTATTTATGCAAGCTCAAAGAGAGCTGAAAATTATATAGGCGGAGGTGAACTTAATGACGCTAAAACTTGGAGATGTTCAAATTAAGGACATCAAATTGGGCGATAGAATGGAGGTTAAAGACCACATTTTATATGTAAATACAAATGAGGTAAAGCAGGAGCTTTTAAAAGATGCAAGAATCAAAAATGTCAAATTTGATATTGCAAAACCCGGCGACAGGACTCGCATTATTCCTGTTAAAGATGTTATTGAGCCTCGTGTTAAGGTTGAAGGCGGAATATCGGGCTTTCCGGGTGTTACAACCAAGATTACACAGCAAGGCGAGGGTTTTGTTAAATGCTTAAAGGGTGCTGCGATAGTTACCATAGGAGATATGGTTGGTTTTCAGGAAGGCTTAATTGACATGTGGGGAGAAGGTGCAAAATATACACCTTTTTCAAAAACATTCAATTTTGTTATTGATATTTCTGTTGTTGACGACCTTAAACCTCATATCCATGAAGAGGTTGTAAGACTTGCCGGTTTGAAGGCATCAGAAATTGTGGGAGAGGCGGGTCGTGAAGCTGAATGCGATACTGTTCGAGAATATAATATTGGCACAATGAGAGAAGAATGTGATAGGTATCCTAAACTCCCCGGAATTATTTATGCGGAAATGTTAATTACTCAAGGTTTGTTGCATGACAGTTATGTTTACGGTGTAAATGCTTCACAAATTATACCTACACTGATGCACCCGAATGAGGAGCTTGATAACGCTGTTGTTTCAGGTAATTGTGTTGCCGCATGTGATAAGATTACAACATATCAGCACCAAAATAATTCCGTGATTCTTGATTTATATAATCAGCACGGGAAAACAATTAATTTCATGGGTGTAATTATGGTTCCTGAATTAACAACACTTGACGGTAAATTCAGAACTGCAGATTTTACAGCCAAGCTGGCTCATCACTTAGGTGCAGACGGTGTTATTGTTTCTGAAGAGGGGTACGGTAATCCTGATTCCGACTTAGTTATGATTTGTGCAAGATGTGAAAAACACGGAATTAAAACCGTGCTTATTACTGATGAATGCGCAGGTTGGGACGGAATGAGTCAGCCTCTTGCAGATACAAACCCTGCAGCTGTAGCTGTTGTTTCTACGGGTAATGTAAGTCATGTGCTTCGTTTGGAATCTGCTGATAAGGTTATTGGTGATGATAAAGCTGTACAGACTGTTGCCGGTGGTTGGGAAGGTTGTATAGCCGAAGACGGTTCAATGAAAGTTGAGCTTAATGCCGTAATTGGTGCAACAAGCGAAATTGGTTATCACAATATTTCTGTGGAAGTGTCTTAAATCGAGGAGAAAATATGAAAAAGGTAATTTGCTATTTAAATCAATTTTTTGCCGGAATTGGCGGGGAAGAAAAGGCAGGGCATTGTGTTGAATATAAAAAAGATATTCTTGGCCCTGCTGTCGGTATAAATGCAAATCTGCAAGGTGTAGCGGAAGTTGTTGGTACTATAGTTTGTGGAGATAACTATTTTAACGAAAATAATAAGGAGTCTTTGAGTTTTATAAAAAAGACTTTAGAAACTGAAAAGCCTGACTTGGTAATTGCAGGTCCGGCCTTTAATGCCGGTAGATACGGTATGGCTTGTGCCGGTGTTGTTAAGCTTGTAAATGAAATGGATATTCTTGCTTTAACAGCTATGTATCCTGAAAACCCCGGTGTAGATCATGTTAAAGGTGCTGCAATAATTGCAAAAACCGGCGATTCAGCTGCCGGCATGCGTGAGGCTATTCCTGTGGTGACTACACTTGCAAAGAAAATATTACAGGGAGAAAAGATAGGTAAAGCTGAGGAAGAAGGTTATATTTCTCAAGGTCAGCGAAATACTGTGATTGTTGAAAAACGGGGCTCACTTCGTGCAATTGATATGTTGATGAAAAGACTCAATAACGAAAAGTTTGAAACTGAACTTGCAATGCCTGAGTTTGATACAGTTGCACCTGCAAAGCCTATCAGCGATATGTCAAAGGCTACTGTTGCTATTATAACAACAGGCGGAATTGTACCTCTCGGAAATCCTGATAGATTACAATCGGCTTCTGCACAAATTTGGATCAAGCATGATATTTCTAAATTGGAAACTCTAAAAGGCAGTTATGAAACAATACATGGCGGTTATGACCCTGTTTATGCAAATGAGTTACCTGACAGGGTAGTTCCGTTTGATATGCTTTCTGAAATGAAAAAAGAGGGAAGGCTCGGTGGCGTTTACAAGTATTTCTATTCTACAACAGGTACGGGAACTGCTGTCGGTAATTCAGTTAAATTCGGAAAAGAAATTGGTAAGGAGCTTAGTGAAGCTAAGGTTGATGGCGTAATTATGACCAGTACGTGAGGTACATGTACTCGTTGCGGCGCAACGATAGTTAAAGAAATTGAGAGATTCGGTATTCCGGTTGTACACATGGCTACAATTACTACAATTTCAAAGTCAGTTGGCGCAAACAGAATTGTACCTACAGTTGCCATTCCTTATCCGGTGGGCAACCCTAATTTGGATGTGAAAGACGAAACTGTTTTGCGGCGCTCTCTTACGGAAAAAGCTATTAAGGCTTTGTCAACAGCGGTAAGTGAGCCTACAGAATTTGAGTAGAATGTGTTTGAGCCACTTGTAAAAGTGGAGTAACTTTTGCAAGTTGGCTTAAAAATAAGCTCATTTCATTGCGCTTTTTGGTATATTTTGTAAGAACTTGCAAATCTCAAATGAGCTTTGCAAGTTCTTCGTGTTATTTTAGTGTGTTGTTTTTGGATGTTTTTTACCGGGATTTTGCTATTCAATAAGATTTTCTAAATATTCTCGATTTAATATTTCAAATTTCATTTTATTCATTTTTATAATTTTAAGTTGGGATAGTCTTTTTAGCTCTTGATTAAGGCTCGGTCGGTTTACTCTTAATATATTTGCCAGCATGTTTTGACTGGAAGGAAATTTAAGACTATCAATTTCATCTATATGCAAGAGCCAATAAGCAATTCTTTGAACTACTTTATTATATTGAGTTGCTCTAAGCAGTAATCTATAAAAACAAGTGTATTCAGAAATAAATTCCAATAAATTTTTCATAAAAACCGGATCATCTTGAATAAGATTTTCAACAATATCGAATGGTAAAAATAGAACTTCAGATTTTTTTAAAGCATAAACATCATAAGGAAGGTGGTTGGTTTTTCCAAAGTGTAAATAAAACGGAAAAGCATCACTTTCAATGTAGTAAGAAGAAACCATTTCTTTACCATCGATCATATACTCTAAAGTTCTCAAACACCCCTTGTTGATAAGGAGGGCATGGTTTAATTTATCGCCTTTTCTGGCTACTCTCTCGTTAGCATTAAAAACTTTTTTTATTATTACATTTTGTTTAATTTTTTCTTTGCTTGATTCTGAAATATTATCGAATATTTTAAATTTAGTTAAGTTGTCAATATTATCTTTAGACATTTATCTAATTCCTTTGTTTATGGTGTTGCATACATTTTAATTTTAGCATATTTTTTTATTTTTTTAAATAGTGTTTAGATGAATTTTGCGTGCGGGGTTTTAAGCAGAAAACCGGCGTCTTAGACAAATTCGATTAACCTAATTTGGACTGCCCCGTCTATCCTTTCGTTCGATTTTTAAAGCAGTAAAGTCGGTTGGAGCGATAGCATAAAACGGCGATTAAGACTAACAGCAAAGGACGAAAGATTATGCGGGCAGTCGGGTTACGGAGCGATAGCGACAAAATATTTAGTATTTTGTAAAAGCTATAAAAAACTTATTTTTGGAGCGTAAGTATTTCCTCTAATTCGCTGTTAGTTAATTTTGAAATCCATGTTTCGCCACCGGATATTGCGTCTGCAATGTTTCGTTTTTTTTGTATCATTTTATCTATTTTTTCTTCAAATGTGCCTTCACAAATTAAGCGGTGTACAAATACATTTGATTTTTGTCCGATTCGGAATGCGCGATCTGTGGCTTGGTCTTCAACGGCGGGGTTGTACCATAAGTCAAAGTGGATTACGCGACCGGCGGCTGTAAGATTTAAACCTGTGCCGCCTGCTTTTAGCGAGATGAGCAAAACTCTCGAACCGGGGTTTGTTTGAAATAGTTCAACTGCTTCTTGGCGTTTTTTTGGGTTGATTGCCCCCGTGATACTGAGCGGTGAAGTGTTAAGCTCTTTTTGGATAATGGTTTTAAGAAGTTTAAGTGTTTCAACATATTGACTAAAAATAATTACTTTTTCACCATTGGCAAGAATTTCCTTTAACAGAAAAAGCAGGCTTAAAACTTTTCCCGATAAATGCGGCGACTCGGGGCTGGTTTTGTCGAATACTCGCGGGTGGTTGCATATTTGTTTTAATCCTGTTAAGAGTTTTAAAATTCTGGCATGTCGTTTTATTTCGGTATCTGATGTTTTTATCGTATTAAGTTGTGTGTCAATAAGCGATTCATATAATGCAACTTGTTCGACTGTTAAATTACAGTAATTATTTGTGGTAATTTTTTCCGGCAAGTCAGAAATAATTTTTTTGTCCGTTTTTAATCTGCGAAGAATAAAAGGAGCTGTAATTTTTTGCAGGCGTTCACTTATTTCTCGGTTTGAATGAAGCTCAATTGGTATTCTCCACTTATGCTTAAATGTTTTTGCATCGCCTAAATAATTAGGTAATATAAAATCAAAAATAGAGCGAAGGTCTTCAAGATTGTTTTCGACAGGTGTGCCGGTTAATGCAATTCTAAATCGGGTGTTTGTTTTTTTTAAGGCTTTAGCTGTTTTTGTATTTGAGTTTTTTATACTTTGAGCTTCATCAATAATTATTCCAAAAAAATTATGTGCAATCACTTTGTCTATATCTTTTTGCATTGTCTGATAGGTTGTTAATGTTATCTCTGCTTTGGGATTTAGTTTTCTTTTTTTACCGTGATAAACATTGCATATTAAATTAGGTGCAAACTTATTTATTTCATGCAACCAATTTGAAATTAAACTTGCAGGAGATACAATGATTACACCATTATCTAATTCATTCTTTTCCTTTAATATTAAAATCAAAGAAATAACTTGTATGGTTTTACCAAGTCCCATATCATCGGCAAGCAAACATCCAAATCCGCTTTTTATGTTTGCATACATCCATGAAAACCCTTTTTCCTGATAGCTTCTAAGTTTAGCATTTAAGTTTTTCGGAGTGTTTAATACATTGCTTTTGAATATAGAATCTATTTGTATTTGTGCATCTGCTGAAATAACCGCTTCTTTTGTTAAAATAGATTGCATTAAATCGAGCGGTGTTATTTCATCTGTTGTAAGATTATCAAAAAGTTTGGCAACTTCTTTTGGATCAAGTAAAACATATTGATCGTTGAATTTTATAATACGTGAATTCTCTTTAACGAGTTTTTGAAATTCTTTAATTGAAATTTCAAAACTCCCGAGCATAATTTTTTTGTCATATTCTAAAATATCTGTAAGACTTAAAAATGTTTGAACCGAGGCATTGCTGTTTGTTGTTTTTACCGAAAGAACTGTTTTTGGTTTTAATGTTTTTTGTAATGCTTTCGGTAAAATAATTTCTACACCGAATCGTTTTAATAGCTGTGACGAATCGCTTAAAAATTTACCAACTTCTTCAAGATTAAACCGGACTGATTTTTTTGACACAAGATCTGTTATCTCGGGTAAATACGATGCAAGCACAATTGGGAATTTCAAAATACGTTCAGGAGTAGCGCTTTTTTTTATTGCAATATGCAAATCTTGAAAATTAGAATTCACTTCGTCGAGTTTTAATACAGATGCGAAAAGGTCTATTCTGTCTTCACTAATAATTTTTAAGGTAAGTCTGTAAAGGTATTCGTTTGGAGTGTAATTAAGAACAGCAAGCCAAGTATAAATAACGGTTGCCAAATTTTTGTTACCGGGTATGCTTGTATCAATAGCATTGTCTCCAAAAAAAAGTGAATCTATTTGTCTATCGTAAGCCGATGTAAGTTTCGGAGTAAAATTCATGGATAAAACATATTCGGTCAAATACGCTGTTAAAAGAAGCTCGGCACAATATCTTTTTCCCCATTTTGAAACAGCTGAAAAAAAATCATCGGTAAGCATATTTGCAAATTCATCAATAGCGGAATTTATTTCCGTTGATGCCGTCAGGGGTTTCCAAAAAACAGAAAGCACTTTATTGCTAATATTAACTGCAGGAATAAAAGCCGAATCATGAATAATTTTTTTTGCAAGTTGGAAAAAAGAATAAGCCGTACAATATCCTGAGCTTAAATCCGATGCAACATTTGGCTTTATACTAAATAAAACACCCGCCTGTAAAAGCGTAAACTCAAAAAAACTTTTTGCAGACTGTTTTATATTTAATGTTAAAAAGGATTTTTTTGAAAGCGGAAAACCACTTTTACTTTTACTCAATGTTTTTGTATTTATAGATATATTGGAATAAAAAATATTTTCCGCACCATGCAGGTCAATTGCATTTGCATAAAAATTAAAATCATATAAAGCTAAAGATGTATGATAAAACTCTTTGAGCTTAGGCACAAAATCAGAAACAGAAAACACCGGCTGCTGAGGTAAAAAACTTGTAACAAGCGGAATATAAGATTCTGCAGAAGGAAAACTGAGTACTTTATTTTTAATTTTGCTTTCCGATTTTGTCTCTGAACTGTCAAGAAGCTCTTCTACGGTTTTTTTGTTTCTCATCGTAATAGGTACCGGTTGTTCAATTTCAAAAACAGGCGCAGGTTTTTTTTCGGCATTACTTTGAAGATTATTCGTTGTCTTAGTTTCAAAAGTTTCACTGTCGTAATTGTTTTTGCTTATTGCATTTGAATACTCAGGATAATCTTTGTTAAGATCAAATCCGCCAAGCTGAAAAATCAATCTTGGATCATAATCAATTTCGCGTGATAAAATAAAAAGCACGGCAGCCATGTGTTTGCAAGGGTCTCCGTAGTCAGGGCAGGAACAGCTTTTGACTAGCTTACTCCATTTGGCGGGAATTAACCGAATGTTTTTCTTTTCAAATATTTCGATTAACGAGTCTTGCATAATCCCGTTTCTAAGTGCAACTAATTCCATTTTATTTTTTACAAAAATTTTTACAATTTTATTTTCTGTTGTTTGCGAGATTTTTGGGAACTCCAAATTAATGTCATACCACGGATCATAACTTCCCTTCACGCGCGATGAAATTACTCTTCCCGATATTTTAATATTTTCTACTCGTCCCGTGTTAGCATAAGTTCGCCCTCGCGTCAATCTTCCGCTGCCGTCATAGTTTGATAACATTTTTAAAAACCATTTTCCCCACGGGGTCGTGCCGTATTTGTTTCTTGCCATGACACATATTATAATTTAAATTCAAAAAAAAGCAATTAGTATTTTTATGAGGGGGTGCCTCCCCCTAGCTCCGGCTTTTGCCGATTTTTTTTAAATCTTCACGCTTTGCGATTTTCCGCTTATAGCTCCAACTCGCAATTGAAGATAATATTAAACATCGGCAATATCCTCCGCTACCCCCCAAACTAAACTCACCGTGCGACATAAAACTAAAACGATGTACTAAGCTGTTTTAATATTGGAATGCAATATTTTATAAATGTAAAAGATTTGTATAATTAACTTAAGTTTGTTTTTAGTTTGCTTGCTTTAGTCAAAAAGTTATGCCGTGCGTTTAAATATGACGCACAAAAATATTTTTTTAACTTAAAATTGAAATAAAGGTTGGCTATGGACAATCTTATGATTGTTTTGTAAAATAACCTTGATGTATAAAGTGGAAAAAATCACCGAAGTGAATATTCAAAAAGCCTTAAAGTTTGTTCTTCCCTATGAATATGCTTGTGTTAATTTGGTAAGTGAGTTAATACGCTTTCAAAAGTTTTTAAAAAGAGGGGCTACAGGAAACAAATTTGAAAAGATTTTTTTGAAAGGTTTTTTGCTTTTGGATTTAAATGAAAATATTTTTGGGGTGTTAATAATAAATGCGTATGGAACGGTTTTACATTGTTTTCCAAAAGGGCTGCATAATGATTTTTTTCGGAATGTTGAAATTCAAGAATTCAAGGGTGTTGTACAATCTGTATTGGGAACAGGCGATATGAGTTTTGCATTTGATGCGTTTCTTGATAATAGTTTTTTTATAAAGCCTTACAGAATACAAAATTATGACTTGTTAAGTTTTACCGGCGAAAATGCAAAATTAATTGAAAACACATCTCCGTGCGATTTGGATATTAAGTTTTCGCCTTGCACGGTTTATGACATAGAAGGTTTATTGCCTTTACAAATGGATTATGAAAAAACAGAAGTGCGCTCAGGATATGGGCACGTGGAAAAAAGAATAACAAGATTATATTTAAAAAAACTTTTAGAAACTCAACAACTTTATAAAGCGGAATATCATAATAAGATTATTTCAAAGGTCAATACAAATGCAAGAGGTTTTTATTGCAATCAAATCGGCGGAATGTATACCATGCCTGAATTCAGAAATTTAGGTGTCGCTCATGCTTTAGTAAAGTATATGCTTTTACGGCCGGAAAATAAAAAAAAGACATTCTCTCTTTATGTAAAAAAATACAATATTGCGGCTAAAAGATTATATGAAAAAACAGGGTTTAAATATATTACGGATTTTAGGATTTCTTATTTTCGGTAAATTGGGCAATACTGGAATCGAACCAGTGACCCCAAGCGTGTCATGCTTGTACTCTAACCATCTGAGCTAATTGCCCTCAAAGCCTGTGAAAGATAGCATATTTAAGAATTTATGTCAACCCCTTATTTTACTCCCTGCGCCTTGTGTTTTTTTTGCTTTCGTAATATAAAAAAGAGCCGGGTTATTTTAATTTGCCAATTTTAATTTTCTGCTTGATTTTTTTGCTCATGTTTGATACAATCCCTTAATTTTTAAGGAAGTGGTTATGGGCGGAAAGAATTTACATTGGGCTGATCAAACAGCTGAAAATATCATAAGAGAGCGTGGTGAAAGGCAGGAGTATACTTGTGCATCAGGGATTACCCCTTCAGGTACTGTTCACATTGGTAACTTTAGAGAAATAATGTCGGTAGAGTTGGTTGTTCGAGCATTACGCGACAATGGCAAAAATGCGAGGTTTATTTATTCTTGGGACGATTACGATGTCTTCAGAAAAGTACCGGCTAATATGCCCAAGCCTGATGAGCTTGAAGCATATCTTAGGTTTCCGATTACTTCTGTGCCGGATACATCAGGACGAAATGAAAATTATGCTGCACATCATGAATATGATGTAGAGACAATTTTACCTGAGGTTGGTATTCACCCTGAGTATTTATATCAAGCTAAGAATTATCAAGCCGGTCTTTATGCCACCGGAATGAAACTGGCAATGGATAATCGCAAAAAGTTAAAAGATATATTAAACACTTATCGTGATGAAAACCATAAAATGCAAGGCGAGTACTGGCCTGTTTCAGTGTTTTGCTCTTCTTGCAAAAAAGATACAACCTCAGTTGACGGGTGGGATAACGATTGGACATTACACTATACCTGTGAATGCGGTCATTCAGAGGATGTTGATTTACGCAAAACAAGCATTGCAAAGCTGGGGTGGCGTATTGATTGGCCGATGAGGTGGAAACACGAACAGGTTGTGTTTGAGCCTGCGGGTAAAGACCATCATTCGCAAGGCGGTTCATTCGATACGGCAAGACTTGTTTCAAAAGAAATATACGACTGGGACGCTCCTGTTTCATTCAGATATGATTTTATAGGATTAAAGGGACTACCGGGAAAGATGTCTTCGTCTAAGGGTAAAGTTGTTAGCCTTGCAGATGTATTGCAATATTATCAGCCGGAAGTTGTGCGATATATGTTTGCCGGAACAAGACCTAATACAGAGTTTTCAATCAGTTTTGATTTAGATGTAATCAAAATTTATGAGGATTACGATAAAACCGAAAGAATTGCTTATGGTGTTCAAAAAGCAAAGAATGAAGCTGTTTTTGAAAAACAAAAACGCATTTACGAGCTTTCGCAAGTTAAGCCTATAACAAAAGGGGCAAGTCTTAAGCCTGAAAAAATTCCGTTTCAAGTGCCGTTTCGACATTTATGTAATATTCTTCAAATAAACAGCGGGAATATTGATGAGGCTTTAAAATCATTTCCTGATATAAAGGATTTTCAAATTGCAAGATTTAGGCAACGTTGCCGATGTGCATGGAATTGGATTACTGAATGCGCTCCTGAAGACTTCCGATTTGCGGTACAGGGAAGTGATAATAAGGTAAATTTGTCGGATGTTGAACTGAATGCAATTAAAAATATTCGTGATAATGTTTTGCCGGCTCTGGAAGAAAAAACAGAAAAAGAGCTTTCAACTGAGCTTTATGATGTTGCAAATTTTTATGAAATAGAGCCTAAAGCATTATTTACCGCAATTTATAAAGTTTTGATCGGGAAAGAACAGGGACCACGATTGGCAGGATTTATGAAGGTTTTAGGAAAAGGCAGGTTGGAAAAAATTTTTAGCAACTATTAATTTAACAACTATGTTTACAAGTTTCGTTTTTTTATAAAAAATTTAAAAAAAGTTGTATTTACCGATTGACGAAACTTAAACTTTTGTTTTATTATTAAGTATAAGCTTTTATAAAGTTTTGAAATTTTTATTAAAGTGGAGTGGGTATTGTATGATTGAAAATTTTGATTCGGATTATATGTGTTTTTTTGATGCGTCCAGTAGCCTTGATTCAGATGATTCTTATGAAGATGATTTTGACGACTTTGACGATGATGATGAGTTTGATGACGAAGACTTTGACTTAGATGATTTTGATGATGACGAAGACTTTGACGATGAGTTTGATGACGATTTTGACGAAGATGACTTCGACTTTGATGATGATGAGTTCGATGAAGATGATTTAGATTATGACGATTTTGATTAAAAAAAGTTAAGTCAAACCTTTATTTAAAAGGCACTCTATGGTCTTTGGTTTAAGCCGTTTTGGAAACTACTTTAATCTTGGGTGCCGTCTGCTTATTAACCATGCTTTTGGTTATGCGTATTTCTTTTCTGCTTGAAATAGATGGGGCTTCATACATTGGCTCCAACATTATCTTTTCAATTATTGCTCTGAGTCCTCTGGCGCCTGTATTTTGGTCTATGGCTTTTTGAGCTATGGCTTCAATCACACCATCTTCAAATATTAGCTTTGCATCGTCCATTTTAAATGCTTCTTCATATTGCTTTACTAATGCGTTTTTCGGCTCGGTTAAAATTCTTATAAGGTCATCTTTTGTTAATTCGTTCAATGCGACTGTTATAGGTAATCTTCCTATTAGCTCGGGTATTAAACCGAATTTTACAAGGTCATCGGGAGTAAGGTTAGAAAAAAGTTCTTGCAGGTTTTTTTCACTTTTGGTTTTTATTTCTGCCGAAAAACCAAGCGGGTGCTCTGCGATACGGCTTTCTACTATTTTGTCTAATCCTACAAAGGCTCCACCGCATATAAAAAGAATATTTGATGTGTTGATTTTATAGGTGTCTTGATTTGGGTGTTTTCGTCCGCCTTGAGGAGGAACACCGGCTTCTGTACCTTCAATTATTTTTAGCAAAGCCTGTTGCACACCTTCACCGGATACATCACGGGTAATTGATACATTTTCACCTTTTCTCGAAATTTTGTCAATTTCGTCTATGAAGACAATACCTGTTTCAGCAAGCTTTATATCACCATTGGCATTTTGTATTAAACGCAACAATATGTTTTCAACATCATCGCCAACATAACCTGCCTCTGTTACTGTAGTAGCGTCAGCAATGGCAAACGGGACATTTAATTTTTCTGCCAATGTTTTGGCTAAGAGGGTCTTACCGGAGCCTGTTGGACCTAACAGCAAAACATTCGATTTTTCAAGTATAACATCACTCGCTAGAGAAGCCGGTGATGCAATTCTTTTGTAGTGATTATACACTGCAACTGAAAGCACTTTTTTTGCATGTTCTTGCCCTATAACATATTGGTCAAGGTATTCTTTTAGTTCTTGTGGCTTTGGAAGCCGGTTTATGTCTAATTTGTTTTTTGGTATACGGTGTTTTTGAACATAACTTTGACATAATGAAACACAACGCTCACAGATATTTATTCCGCCTGGACCGGGTATCACCATTCTGTCAGTGGATTCCGGTTTTTCGCAAAAAGAACAAATGTTTTTACTTCCTCTAAACCTATTCATTATTTACCTCTACTCATTACTTCATCAACTATACCGTATTTACACGCTTCTTCTGCCGACATAAAGTAGTCTCGCTCCATATCGTTTGTAACCTGTTTTTCCTTTTTGCCTGTATTTTTTGCGAAATAGCTTATTATCAATTTTTTGAGCCTTAAAATTTCTTTTGCCTGAATTTTAATATCTGAAGCTTGCCCTTGTGCGCCTCCCCATGGTTGATGTATCATTACCCTTGAAGAGGGAAGTGCGAATCTTTTGCCTGCAGTTCCGCCTGCGAGTAAAACAGCACCCATGCTGGCGGCTTGACCCAAACAGATGGTCTGTACATCGGGGCGAATATGTTGCATTGTGTCGTATATAGCCAATCCTGCGGTAACAGAGCCACCCGGACTGTTGATGTAAAGGCTGATGTCTTTGTCGGGATTTTGTGATTCTAAAAACAAAAGCTGGGCAACAACTAAGTCTGCACTTAAATCGTTTATTTCTCCGTCAACAAATATAATCCTGTCTTTTAAAAGACGCGAGAAAATATCGTAGCTTCGCTCACCTGCACCGGTTCTTTCTATAACATAAGGCACCAATGTATTCATTTTTTCATTCATAGGCTTTTATTTTAAACGGGTCTCCAAAACTCCCTTAAATTATCTTTCAAACAGCTCTTTTACAGAAATAGCTTTACCTTCTTTGATAGTGCATTTTTCCAAAAGCTCTTTAATCAATTTGCTTTCTTTTACTGTTTCCTTAAAGTATTCTTCGTAATGCAATTTAGAATACTGCTCTTTTATTTCTTCGATGGTAGAGTTAGACGATTCTGCTAACTTCTTGTATTCATTTTCTATTTCATCATCGCTTACTTCAGGTTTTTTCTCTTCAAGCAAGGTTTCGATAACAACCCTTTCTTTTAAAGCACGCTCGGATTCTTTTCGATTGCTGTTAAAGAACACGTTTTTGTTAAATTCATCGCCACCTTTGCTTATAGTTTCTTCCAGTTGTTGAGGTGTCAGCCCGACTTGGCTTGCAAAATTATTCCATCGAGAATTAAGCTCTGCATCTATCATCGATTGCGGTAATCTAAATTCGTTTTCTTCCAATACTTTATCAAAAAAAGCTTCTTTTTTAAGACTTAAAATTTTATTTTCAACAGATACTTTAATTTGTTTTGAAAGACTGTCTTTTAAGTCATCAAGGGTTTTGTATTTTGGGCTGACATCCTGTGCCAATTCATCATCTAAGTCAGGCAATTCGCGGTATTTTAATGCAGTAAGTTTTACCTTTATTTTAACATCTCTGCCTGCAAGAGACGGGTCGGAAAAATCTTTGTCAAAAGACTTTTTTATTATCTTTTCTTCGCCTTTTTTCATTCCGATTATGTCATCATCAATTTTATATAAGTTATGCTCTGAACCAATCGGAAATGAAAAGTCTTCTCTTTCGGTGCCGGCAATAGTTGCATCGTTTTCATCAAGCTCACAGTAATTGATTGTTGCAACATTGTCTTTTTCGGCAACTTCCGAATCAGGCTTATCTTTAACAAACGAATTTCTCAGTTGTACTTCTTTTAAGGATTCTGACAGAGCTTCATCTTCTCCTGAAACCTTAGGCACTTCAATTGTAAATCCTTCAATTTTTTTGAACTCTACTTTTGGAAAAACATCGTATTTAACCGAAAACAAAAAGTCCTTTTCGGGATTAAAGTCTATTTCGCCAACTAATTCAGGTTGTTTATATGCAAGCGGTTTTGAGTATCTGTCAAATTCGTCAAACAGCTCTTTAAGCGATTCTTCGATTACTTCAGATGCTGCTTCCATCTTAATTCCTTCACCGTATTTTCGCTGTAAAACAGCTGCCGGAACCTTACCCTTTCTAAAACCGGGCAACTGAGCCTCTTTGGTATACTTATTCAGTATTTCATCATATTTAGTTTTTGCATCTTTTTTGCTTACTGTAACAGTTAATTCGACATTCGATTCGTCCAGGTTTTTGAGTTCCTTCTGAATTTTCATAAATCCTTCCTTAAAATGAAATAAATTAATATTTGTTAATAAAAAAAGCGATCCGGCAAATTACCGAATCGCTTAAAGCGGGAAACGAGGATTGAACTCGCGACATCCACCTTGGCAAGGTGGCGCTCTACCACTGAGCTATTCCCGCATATAAACTCACTACTCGGCAAGAGTGAAATTCTGCGAGAGAAGGGACTTGAACCCTTACGCCTAGGCACCAGATCCTAAGTCTGGCGTGTCTGCCAATTCCACCACTCTCGCTCGTGAGCAGCAAAATTCACACGACTTCTTCAAAATTCAAGTCATGCACATTTCAAGTAGTGTAATACTATAAAATTTCCGCATTTTTGTCAAGCCCAAAATTAGGAATTTTATTAAAAGTTTTTATTATGAGGGGGGTGTTTCCCCCTCGCTTCGGCTCTTGCCTATTTTTTAGAATTATAGAAATTGCGATTTTCCGCTTGTCGCTCCAACTCGCAATTTTTGAAAATATTAAACATCGGCAATATCCTCCGCTACCCCCCAAACTAAACTCATCGTGCGACATAAAACTAAAACGATGTACTAAGCGTAGTTTAAAGCAGCATTCCCGCCTGCATAAGCATTTTCGTTTAACCTTAAGTTGCGTAGGTCGTCTATCCTTTTGTTCGAGTGTGCAATTAAAAAAAGGTGGTTGTAGCGATAGCGTAAAATACCGATTAAGCTAAACAGTAAAGAACAAAAGATTATGCGACCGAAGCGGGTTATAAAGCATGATAATGTTGTTTAAAAACAACATTATCATGCGATAAGTTTTATTTTTATTTTTTACAGCTTTTTGTAAACATAGCTATGACTCCGCAGATTATTCCCAATACTATTGCAGGTACAATCCATGACAAGCCAATGCCCGCGAGTGGAAGTTTGTCTAAGAATGCTCTTGTTGCGGTAAAGTCGAGTGATGTTTTGAATACTGTATTGATAAAGCCTCGTAAGTAGGTAACTCCGAGAGAAAGACTTACAAGTAATGTTCCGATTATTGCTCCGCGAGTGAACCAGCAGTTTGGAAGAAACCTTGCAAAAAAGTTTATAAAAATCAATGCGATTACAACGGGGTATACGATTTCGAGTATCGGGCCTGCAAAAAGAATTATTCCTTCAACACCCACAATCGAGATGAAAAAACTGATGATAGTTATAATTGCGACTACGGGTTTGTAAGGGAGTTTCAGTTTTTTGCTAAAGTATTCTCCGCCGATTGTGGTAAGTCCGACTGAGGTTGTAAGGCAGGCAAAACTTATGGATAAGCCCAATATGGTTTTACCCCATCGTCCCCAAAGTAAGTCGACTATTTTAACGAGGCGGTCTGTTTTGTCCATTGATTCGGCAAGCAGTCCGCTTGATGAGGCTCCAAGATATGCAAGCCCCGTATAAACAAGCGCTAATCCGATACAGGCAATTAAACCGATTATTGCTGTCATTGAGAAAAGTGTTTTTCTGCCTTTGTAGCCTCGCGCAATCAAACTTTCAATTACGATGATTGCAAGCAAGATAGAGCCGAGTGCGTCCATAGTTTGGTATCCGCCGCGAAATCCGATTAAAAAGAAGTTTCTGTCTTCAACAGGGGCGGGTGTTCCAAGCGGGGCAAAGATGCCTTTTCCTATAACCAATGCAAGGACTATGATTAAAATCGGGGTAAGAAATTTGCCTATTGTGTCTATTACCTTACCCGGATTTAAAACAAATATGAATGTTGCGATAAAAAAGACGAGCCTTGCTACAATACCTGCTATGTTGAGGGCGTTTTCGTTTAGCATACCGGTTAAAAACGGGTGAACCCCAATTTCGTAGGTGGTTGCCGCCGTTCTAGGAATTGCAAATAAAGGCCCTATAATCAACAAGATTGTTGATATAAGTAAGGTGGAAAACCACGGCGATAAATTTTTTGTGAATTCTTCAACTTCGCCTTTTGATAGGGTCATTGAGATAACGCCCAATACGGGAAAGCCGACTCCTGTAATCAAAAAGCCCAATAACGAAGCTAACCAACTCGTACCGGCATTGGCTCCGAGTGTTGGCGGGAATATCATGTTTCCTGCACCTAAAAACATTGCAAACAGGGCAAAGCCTGCAATCATTATATCGTTTATTCTTTTTTTCATATAAACCTGCCTAAAAGAGTGTTTTTTTTCGCTTACAAAATCGCGTAAGCGTTTGTAAGTTTTTTAAAAGTCGGTCTCAAAATGTAACCGACTTTTAAAAAACGACCGCATCCATAGCCTTAAGCTATTGTAACTTGAACTGATTTATTTTTTCGTTTACGGCTTGGATTGCTACTCTGTTTTTTTCTTGAAGCTCGCGGGATCTGTCGGCCTTACCGCTAAGAGCTTCTGTGTCCGAAACCATTGTTTGCATATTGCTGTTTATTTGGCGGGTTATTCCTGCAAGCTCTTGTGTTGTTTTTGCAACTTGATTTCCGCCATTGAGCATTTCTTCAGAGCCGTCTCTTACTTCTGCCGTAATCGAATTGATTTCTTTAATTGCATTTAATGTTTGTAAACTGCCATCGCTTTGCTCTTTCATTGCGTGCATAATGGTTTCTTCCTGCTGTTTTACTTCTTCTACCAGGTTGAATATGCTGTCAAATTGGTTGTTGAGCAAGTTGCCGGAAGTGTTAAGCGATTCTATTTTGTTTTTTAAATTTGTCAGAACCGATGTAATGTTCTGACCTTGTGCGTTTGATTCTTCGGCGAGTTTTCTGATTTCATCTGCAACAACTGCAAAGCCTTTTCCGGCATCGCCTGCGTGTGCCGCTTCGATTGCGGCATTCATCGCCAACAGGTTAGTCTGGCTTGCTATGTTTTGAATAATTGTGCTTGCTTCAATTAAGCCTTCTGAATCTGTAGCGATTGCCCGTGCTATACCGGTGGTATCTTGTACTGCGGCTTTTCCTGAGGTTGTGGCGGAATTTAAGCTGGATACAACCTTACTGTTTGATTCGAGTATTTTCATAACCGATTGAATGTTGGCAACCAATTCTTCAATTGCCGAAGACGATTCAATTACGGAAGCCGCTTGGGAGTCGATTCTGTCTTTTAGGTTTTCGATTGTGTGAACAATTTGATCAACACTGGAAGATGTTTCGGAAACATGAGACGACTGACTTACGCTTTGTTTTTTTACTTTGTCGATGTTTTGCATAATGGCGGACATGAGTGCTGAAACGCTTTTTGAGTTTTCATAAAAGTCTCGTCCAACAACAACCATTCCTTCGGAGTTTTCTTTTACCGATGAAATTGCGTTACGGATTTTTGCAATTGTTTCGTTAAAGTATATGGAAAGGTCTGATACTTCGTCATTTCCGCTGACCGGTAATCTTACTGTTAGGTCTCCGTCTCCTTGTGATATGTTTTTCAATGATGTTACCGTGCGTTTTATCGGATAAACGATTTGGCGGGCAACAAATGCCACGATTATGCCAACGGCTATAATAACACAGGTGCTTATGAGAATAAGCATGAGTTTCAAATTATCAATGGTGCCCATAAATTCTTCATAAGGAGCTTTTACGACAACCGTCCAAGAGGTGCCGGGTATTTTTGCGAATGAGGCAACATTTTTTTTGCCTTCAAAGTTATAATAGCTCAAGTCGCTTTTTTCCGTGCTGATTGCGTGTTGTAAGAATTCAGCCGTTGATTTCAAATTCTTGTTTTCTTTAGCTTCAATGATTAAGTTGTTTTGGTCTTCAACATATTTGATGTTTTTATGGGCGATGGTTGTTCCTGTTTCATCTATAATATAGGAATAGCCTGTTTTACCGACAAGAATATCGGCAACATCTTTAGAGAACAGGTCTGCGTTCGTGTCAACTGAAAGGACACCGTAAATTTTCTTTTTTGTATCATAAATGGGAAGGGCAAAGGTTATAACCATTTTCCCGCTTGTTGTTTTATGTGGTTTTGAAACATAGGGTTTACCCTCTGCCGCATTTTTATAACAAGCTCTGTTTCGTACATCAATTACGGTTCCGTCCATTTTATAAGCAAGTCCTTTAAGGTAGCATAATCGCCAATCGATGATTGGAGTGTCCGGGTTTACAATCCTTGCTTCTGTACTTAGGCGTTTTAGTTTTGCAACAGGGGAAACATCTTCTTGCAGCAACATACTGTCGGTACTCAACCCTGATACAAAGGTAAGGTAGGAGGAGAGTCTTACATTAATAATTGTTGCGGTATCTTCGGCTTTATCTACAAGATGTCTTTCGACTTTTTCGGTAACAGCCGCTCTTGCCCTTGTAATAGAAAACCAAATTGTTCCTGAAAGTGCGACTGCCATAAGCAAACTGAAAATAATAATCATCTTTGATTGAATAGAAAAGCGGTTTTTCATAATATTTTCTCCCGTCGATATAAACAAATTACATTATCATAATATTACTCTTGTGTTGAAATGTCAAGTAGCCATTAGAGATATTTTTATCTGTTTTAAATTTATCAGGGTGCTTTCGTGGTTTAATGCAGAATACCGGAGTGTTTTGTAAATCGTTGCGTTTAATTGGCGAGCGCAGTCTATCCTTCTGCTCGATTGTGGTTTTTAAAAAAGATGGTTCGCTTTAGCGAAACATCGATAGCTATTATAAAGAAGAGAGTAGAAGATTATGCGCGCTCGCGGGTTGTATGCCAAAGCGAGCCTGAGACATTTGTGCTGTGATAGTAATTGTTTTAATAAAAATCAAGTGTTTCAGGCGAGTGTGGCTAATATAAATTGTAAAGATTGTTTATTTTTTTTCCGACAATTATGTTGAGTATTTGTGGGGGCTCCTAATGAACAACTTAAAACGATTTGCTTTTGTTATTTTGTGTATTTTTTTTGCTTTTTCGTGTAAGACGACTTCAAATGTAGATAGAGGGTTGGTTGATTTAATTCAAGCCGGCGATGTTGAAGGTGTTAAGGCGAGGTTTAACGGTGATTCTGTTAATGCTGTTGATGATGAGGGTATGAGCCTTTTGCATGTTGCGGCAGCGGCGAATAACTCTGAGATTATCGAGTTTTTGCTTAGTCGCGGGGCACATATAGATGTTGTTGATATTCACGGAAGGACCCCTTTATTGTTGAGTTTGTATCAGGAAAGTTTTGATGCGACTAAAACTTTAGCCGAGCTTGGCGCTGATATTTATATAAAAGATAATGACGGTGTTTCGCCTTTTGATTATGCGGTTAAAAAGGGGGCTTTCGGTTCTATTTTTACAAAGAAGAATATTCATCAAACGGACTCTGCGGGCAGTACATCTTTGCATTTTGCAGTCAGTCAAAAAAATAAGCAGATGGTTGATTTGATTTTATCTTTGGATAAACCGACAGAAAAAAAAGATGCAAACGGAAAAACACCGTTGCAGCTGGCTTATGATAATCTTGACAGTGCTCAGTCCATTGACATTGCGGTAGATATTCTGCTTGCAGGGGGTACTCCTTTAGGCGGTGAGTATAGTTGGTTTGAAACGGCGGCCCTCAAAAGGAATTTTGCATTAAAGGGAGAAGGCGGAAATACGCCTTTGCATTCGGCGGCAACTAACGGGCATATCGGTATGGCAGAGTTTTTGCTTGGTAAGGGGGTTCCTGTTAATTCAAGGAATTTATCGAATTCCACGCCATTACACGAAGCTGTAAGAAACGGTCAAGTAGAGCTTGCGTTTTTGCTTTTAGGTGCGGGTGCTGACCCGAATGCCAAAGATGCTTTTGGAAACACGCCGCTTCATTTGGTAATGCCTGAGGCTTCCCGCTCCCCTCTTTTCAGCAGGTTGCTTTCTTCCAATGCAAATCCTAATATAAAGGATAATTACGGGGAGACTCCTTTGCATATTTGTGCGAGGGTCGGTGTGGAGCCTGCAGAAATCACGCAGTTGATAGCCGCGGGGGCAGACTTTAATGAGCGAAACAAAAAAGGGCAAACCCCTTTAATGCTTGCAACTGAGCGAGATAATATTGAGCAGATAAAAGTGTTCATCGATCTTGGAGCGGATATTCATGCGGAAGATATAAAAGGAAAGACAGCGGTTACCACTGCAATTTCAAAAGGTCTTGAAATTGTAAAAACGGTTGTACCTAAAAACAATATCGCTGTAAGAGATTCAAAAGGTTGCACACCTTTACACATTGCCGTTCAAAATAATGCGGGTTTGGATATTATTAAGTATTTGCTCTCTCATAAAGCCGAAGTAAACACTCGCGATAAAGACGGTAACACTCCGCTACACTTTACCGTTATCAATAACAATAAAGATTTAGGCGAGGCTCTGTTGAATGCCGGCGCAGATATTTTTTATACAAATGTAAACGGTGATTCTCCATTAAAGCTGAGCTACACTTTGCGCGAAGGCAGGGAAGAATGGCTTTTAAACAAAAAGACAATTAACGCAAAAGACGGCAACGGAAACACCCCATTGCATTTAGCCGCAGAGTGGAAAAGTGCCGATATGATTACATACATATTGGACAATGGCGGAAAAATAAACGCAAAAAACGAAAATAACGAAAACGCATTATTTAGTGCCGTAAAAGCAGATTGCCCTAAGTGTATCGACGCTTTAATAGGTCATGACGGCGAAAAAATAGATGTAACATGCAGGGACTTTTTGGGTAATTCAGTTTTGCACACTGCAGTCCAATGGTCTTCGTATAAAGCGGCAAATAAGGTTTTGGCTTTAACACAAGACAGCTCTTTACTGAAAAGTCAAAATCTGGAAGGTAAAACCGCATTGCATATAGCCGCAAAACACGGGGCGGTTAATTTTATCAATATTTTAATTGATTACGGAATTGATGTAAACGCAAGCGATGAAATGGGACGCTCCCCTCTGATGGAAGCCATGTTTACAAACAAAGTTGAAATTGCAAAATTATTGATAAATAAAAATGCTTCTGTAATTCAACAAGATGTTTACGGTCGAAGTGCCTTACACGAAGCCGTTGAAACAGGAAGCGTTGAAAGCATAAACATAATAGTCCAAGCCGGCGGGAACCCCATGGCACGCGATACTTATGGAGTAACTCCGCTTTCGATTGCGTTTTCAAAGAGCTTGGAAATTCTAAAAGCGACAACCGGAAGAGATATAAACTTGGCAGACTCCGATGGATTTTCGCCGTTACATATAGCAGTTAAAGAAAAAGCAAGTACAGAGCAACTTGACCTGCTTTTAAATAAAGGTTACTATGTTGATAAACGAAACAAAAACGGAAGCACCGCTTTATTGCTCGCGGTAAAAGAGCACAACGATGATTTGGTATCAGTTTTTTTGAAATCAGGTGCAAATGTATTTGTTACAAACAATAAAGGCGAATCACCGCTTTCTTACGCTCTTAAAGATGCAACTGAATACACAGAAATAATGTCGCAGTACACAGGCGATAAGGTTGACCCTATGGGAGACGGAATAATGCACTATGCGGCTCGAACGGCTGACGAAGAAACCATAACCCGATTGATAAACTTGGGCAATAAAATAAACCAAAAAAACACAACCGGCGAAACCCCTCAAGATGTAGCAAAACGCTGGGGACGGGATTCTGTAGCGGCACTCCTGTATTTTGACGGTAAAGCCGCACCTGCACCGGAAACAATTTCTGCACCCGAAAAAAGTGGGGCACACTAAAAATACAGATTTCATTTATGAAGGGTAAAAATTTTTGGCGGCTACCCTCATTTCATTCGGGTCGGTGTATTGGAAGCTGCGCTTTCGCTTCGACTAAAAATCTTGCGAAAATTATCGCAAGATTTTTATTTTTGCGCCGTGTTTTTAAAAACACGGCTTAACTTCCAATGTACCTAGCCGTAGCTGTATCGAATTTGCATTATTAAAATCTAATTGAACTCGTATCCAAATTCGATTATATCGGGGAGGATTTCAACAGCGAATTTTTTGCGAACCGCATGAACAGCTTCCCATTTGTTTTTGCCTAATGCAACTGTCTCTTCTATTACTTCTTTTTTTAATTTATCTTTTTTGAAATCCCAAAATTTTAAGGAAATCCGTGCCTTGCATTTCCATTGTCCGTTTGCTTCTTTTAGTTCAAGTATTTTAACTCTTCCGAATATAAAGTCGTACACATTTCCTGAAAACACATTTCTTGTATCGTTTAAAACGGCATCATCGTCATCAGAAATTAAATATCTTGTTTCATATATTCCCGCACCCCAATAACCGCGTCTTAAAAGCTCGCCTAAAAGAGTTGTTGCAGTCGTGCTTTTGGAATGAGGTTTCCCGTTTTCGTTGAAATCCATAATTGCGATTGAGGCACGCAGTCCTGTTTTTTTTACTGCCCCTGCTTTACAGGCAAATGTTGAAACAATGTTTTTGGAGTTTGCAAATTGCGTTGAATATTCTGCAGGTTTTGTATTGATCTCTTTTTGAGGAAAAATATTTAAAGCAAACCTGATTTTCGCATTTATCGGTTTTTTAAAAATATCTGCGGTGTAATTGAGCTTACCCTCATTGTCGGTTTTTAAAATCTTATATGCCGGCGTAAAATTGCCGTCTTCTGTTTGGCTCGGATATTCCAAAACAAACGGAATATTCGCTAAAGGTGCTTTTTTACCGTTTACGACAAAAAAGGCTTTTATTCCAAAAGGTTGGGTAAAAGGTTTACCCGCAATTGTTTTTTTTGGAATTGAAATTTGCTCAATTGTTAAGCCCTTTAAGAAATCAGGGTTTTGTTCGAGTATATTTAATATATCAGTTTCGTTTTCTGACTCTGTAATTTTATGAAAAATCGCTAAAGCATCGGCAAAATTTCCGTTTTTTACATTATTCGAAAATTCTTGATACAATAGCTCATCGACAGACCAAGCCGAAAAAGATACCAGCGTGAATATAAGTATGGTTAAAAAATTTTTTTTCAAAACATTCCTCCGAAATTATAACAATTATAACCGCATTTAATTACAAAATAATTTTGTAATTAAATGCGGTGGGTTGAAACTATATCGGCGGTTTTAACCTTCGCTTGATATTTTTCCCCCGAAAACTTTTTTAGGGTAAACAATTAAATTTAAATCCTGTTCAATTGTTTTTAAAAGCCTCATTTCGTAAGCATCACCGATACAAACGGTAACCCCTTTTGTTCCGGCACGAGCCGTGCGTCCCGCTCTGTGAATATAAAAATCGTTTTTTTTCGGTACATTCATCTGAACGACATAGTCAATGTTTGGAATATCAAGCCCCCGTGCGGCGAGGTCACTTGTAATAAGGATACGCACTTTACCGTTTCTGAAGTTATCCAGAATTTGTTGTCTCTCTTGGTTTTTTAGATTGGTGTATAATGCCGATGCGGTTATTTTTTTTTGATTTAGATTTTTACAAAGCGGCTCTACATTTTTAGCGGGGCTTGTAAAAACTAGAATTTTTTTGTCTTCGGGTGTGGCTTTTATAAAACTTTTAAGGGTGTCTGTTTTTTTGCGCTGCTCGCTGAAAATTGCCCAGTGCTCAATTGATTTTTGTAAAACATTTTTTGTATTTATTGCTTTGTATTCAAATTCAAAATTGTCTGTGTTTGTTTTTATTAAATCGGACAATAAATTGCAAGTTTCTTCTGAGAGCGTTGCCGAGCATGCAGAGTATTGAACGCCTTTTTTTGGAACGGCCTGCAAAATAGCTTGTATAAAATTACGCATTTCTTTTACTGTAAGTCTGTCAGCCTCATCGAAAATCACGGTGTGCAATTTATCGAGTTTGAATTTTTTTAATGCTGTTAAGTTGGCAATTCTTCCGGGATTGCCTATGATGATTTGGGGTTTTTGTTTTAGGCTTTCTATTTGTCTTGAAACAGATGAGCCTCCCACTGCTAAAAAACTTTTGAGTGATTTTGAAGAGTTTGATAATAGTTGAACTTCTTTTTTTATTTGTGAGGCAAGCTCAATGGTCGGAGATATTATTAAAACTTGTGGGTTGGATTTTATTGGAAGATTGCTTTCGAGGGTTTTGGTAATCGCAGGTAATAAAAAAGCAAGGGTTTTTCCGCTTCCTGTTTCCGATTCAAAAAAAACATTTTTGCCTTTTTGCAAAATAGGGATTATCAGGTTTTGTATTTCGGTTGGTTGTATAATTTGACGGCTTTCGAGAGTTTTAATCAATTCGTCTGAAATTTTAAATTGCAAAAAATCATTCATGCTTTTAATTTAGCATAATTAAAAACAAAAAGCTAGTGAGGAAATTATAGTTAGTCGGCTAATGTTTATTATGTTAATCATGTTCTTTAACAAGTGCGTTAGGTGCCGGAGCAATTTGTCTTAAGTTTTTAAAAAACTTAAGACAAAGATCCATTTTGCACAGTAATTTCCTGTGCAAAATTAGCCGAAGCGATAGCGTAGTTGCGCAGGTACCGACGGTTTGCCGGAGTATTAAATTCAGGTTTGTTTTAGCTTCAAACCGGAACGCCCAAATTTTGACTACTAGATTTTAGATTTGAATTTTGTTATACTCATTTTCTATTATGAATAATTTAATTCCGAAATTGATACACGATAAATATATTGAAGGTAAGTATAAGGGGTGGCTTAAAGCGTCTTCTTTGTTTATGGATTTGTCCGGTTTTACAAATATGACCGAAGTTTTGATGAAGGAAGGTGAAGAAGGTGCTGAGGTTGTTTCGTCCATTTTAAATCGGGTTTTTGCTCCGCTGATCGATACGGTTTATAAATACGGAGGTTGTGTATCCGGTTTTTTGGGCGATGCTTTTACTGCGATTTTTCCAAAGTCGGTTGAGCCGATTATGGTGGTTCATTGTGCCAATGAGATAGTCAAGTTGGTTGAGAGTACCGGTTTGCAAGAGACGAATTTTGGTACTTTTGATTTGTCGGCAAAGGTCGGGGTTGGTGCGGGTAAAATATCCTGGGGTATTGTCGGTGATGACAGGCACAGGTCGTATTATTTTAGGGGCAGTGCGATTGACAGATGTACGGGCAGTGAGAAATGTTGTGCAAAGCAGGAGGTTGTATTAGATAAATATTTTGTAATGCAATTGCCTGAAAACAGTGTGGAATGCGAGCAAATTGATGAGGAGCATTTTAGACTGAATAAGATTATGCAAAATATATCCGTGCCGAAACTTCGTGAAACAGAGCGACTTAAGAGTGATGTTTTGTCTCATTTCTTTTGTGATACAATAATTCAGTCTCAAGGTTTAAGCGGGGAGCTTAGAAAAATTGTCAGTGTTTTCATTTCGTTTAAAAATATAACAACGCATAAACAGATTGACTCTATGGTTAATCGCGTTTTTTCTGAATTGCATACTTTCGGGGGATATATAAAAGGTATTGAGTTCGGCGATAAGGGCGGAACTATGCTGGTGGTCTTTGGCGCTCCTGTCAGTTATGAAGATAATCTAAAGCGTGCGCTCGCTTTTATACTTTTAGTAGAAGCGAAATTTAAAAAGAAAATACGGGCAGGGGTTACGCAGGGTACTGTTTATGCGGGTATTGTCGGTGCGGCAAAGAGGTATTCTTACGATGTGTTGGGTGATGTTGTAAATATTTCATCGCGTATGATGATGAAAGCCGATTGGGGCAGTATCTGGGTTTCCGAGTCTGTTAAGAGAAGCGGAGAGGCTGATTTTAATTTTAAGTTTATCAATACTTTTAAGGTTAGAGGGCGAAATCAAACGGTTGATGTTTTTGAGCTTTTATCAAAAAAGAATAGTCAGTTTCATAATATTTATCGCGGAAAGTTGGTCGGCAGAAAGTCTGAAGAAGATGCATTAAAAGCTCGAATTAAGCCAATACTGCAAAATAAATTCGGAGGGGTTGTTTATGTTTACGGTGAACCCGGTATCGGTAAAAGTCGCTTTACCGATTCTGTAATACAGGCATACACTGAAAGCACAAGCCGAGCCGTGCTTCAATGCGACAGTATTTTACAAAAAAGTTTAACACCGATTATTTACTTTTTTAAAACTCTTTTTAATCAGAATGAGCAGGTAAGTAATAAAAAAAGAGAGGTTGCTTTTCATAAAAGTTTTGAAGATTTGTTATTACAGTTAAAAACGGTCGGTGATAATAGAATTACGGAGATTATTAATGAGTTAAAAAGAACGGAATCGTTTTTTAAGGCTTTGTTGGGACTTAATACAGCAGGAACATTGTACGAAGCCGTTGAGTCGAAATTGAAATTTGAAAATACGATAAATGCGATAAAGGATTTGTTTAAGGGTTTGAGTTTAATTAAACCTCTGATAATACAAGTGGAAGATATTCATCATATTGATGAAGACAGTAAAAAGGCTATAGAGTTGCTAACCCGCAATGTAGCGGATTTTCCTTTTTTAATAATTGCTACCGGTCGGTATAATGATGATGATTCAAAGCCAAAGTTGACTCTTGACGATAGTATAATATGCTCGCAAATAGAGCTAAAAGAATTGGACGGGGATTCGGTAAAAGCTATTGCAGAATCTTGGTTTGAGCAGGAAGCAGATGATGAGCTTTTAGATTTTGTTATCGAAAGGACGCATAGTAATCCTTTTTATGTAGAGCAGTTTTGTCTTTATTTAATGGAAAACGAATTTATTGAAATTAAAAATAATACTTGGTTTTTAAAGAAAGGATCTATCGGAATACCCCGTGAGGTAAATTCAATACTTACTGCACGCATTGACAGGTTGTCTCCCGAACTAAAAGAGCTGGTTTGTATTGCATCTGTTTTGGGGCGTGAGTTTGATATTGTTGTATTGATACAGATGTTAAAAACACTCAATGAGTTAATTGAAACATACAGTATAATAGAAGGTGATTCATTTAGCTCAATGATTATTTCTACGATTATAAAAAGTGAGAATGTAAAGGTTCTGTTAGAAGAAGGCAGTAAAGTAAGTTTATGGCAGGAATTATCCGAATTAAAATATATTTTTAATCACGCTCTTTTGGTTCAAACTGCTTATCGTATGCAACTGAGAGACAGACTTAGAAATCTGCATCGTGTTGCGGCCGATATTATTCGGAATTTATATAAAGATGACCCGAGCTATTATGCGGATATTGCGTATCATTATGAGAAAGGCGAAATTATTGATAAAACAAAAGAATATTTGCTGAAAGCCGCAGATCATTTTAAGAGCGTTTATCAGAATGAAAAGGCTATTGTTTATTACGATAAGTTAATTCCGTTTGTTGACAATAATGAAAAACTGATTGAAATTGTTTTGAAAAAAGCAGATGTATTACAGCTAATCGGAGAATGGGATAATGCCATTCTTTTGCTTGAAGAAACAATATCTTCAGCAAAAAAGGAAGCAGCTGCAATTTATTTGGCGAAATTAAAGAATTTACTTGGAGAAATATTGATTGGAAAAGGCAGATATGACGAAGCGTTAATACTTCTTAAAGAATCAACCGAAATAGCGGTGGCTGAAAAAAACATGAAATTAAAGTCAAAGATAAAAGGCAATATTGGCGACATATATTCAAGTCAGGGAAATTATAATGATGCAATGAAGTGTTTTACAGAGCAACAGGAAATCTGTACAACTTTGAATGATTTAAAGGGATGCGCGGATACTATACTTAAAATCGGAGTTGTTTATCATGATACAGGTGAGTATGATAAAGCCATGCAGTATTATAATGAATGCAAAGAAATGTATGAAGATTTAGGTTATAAGGACGGATATGCTGAAGCGATTGGTAACATCGGAGTTTTGCATGTGGATACAGGTAACTACAAAGAAGCGAAAATTTGTTTCGATGAAGATAAAAGAATATGCGAAGAAGTTGGAAATAAAAACGCCTATGCTACGGCAATCGGTAACATCGGGTTGGTGTATTACGGCATGACAGATTATGATGAAGCGTTGAAATATTTTACCGCACACAGTTATGCCTGCGAAGAGCTTGGAAACAAAAAAGATTACGCAATAGCGGTCGGTAACATGGGTGGTGCTTATCGCAGAAAAGGCGACTTTGAAAACGCCATGAAATGTTTTAACATACAAAAGGCTACTGCCATCAGTTTGGGCGATAAGGCAACAAATGCTCGGGCAGAAGATTATATGGGCAGGCTTTATTTAGCTCAAGGCGATTATGATAATGCGATGAAATGTTATGTTGAAAGTAATAAGCTGTTTACAACTCTCGGAGATGCTGTGGGCATGGCTTCGTCTACAAGAAACATTGGAGAGGTTTATGCTTCCGTAAATGATTTTAGGAATGCACTTAAATACTATGATGATGCAATTGCCAAATGCAGAGAAACAAAAATTGACTATTATCTTTGTAATTATCTTAACAGCAAGGCTCTCATTCTTTTTGATTTTGGCAAGATAAATGAAGCAAAAGCGGTAATAGATAAATCTTTTGGCTTGTCAGAAGAAGCGGGAGATTTTGAAGATGTTTTTAATGCAAGTATTCTAAAAGCAAAGATAGAAGCAAAACTTGGCGACAAAGATGAGGCAATAAAAACAATGCTGGACATGGTGCAGGAAAACACTGACTATCCCGTTCATCTGGCTGAGTTGCATTATGAAATATGGAATATAATACATGATGAAAATCATAAAGAAAAAGCACTAAAATTGTATACCGAAATTTACAATGAAACCCCTCATTATGATTATAAAAAAATAATTGAAAAAATAAAATCCCAAAAATAAAAGAGGTATATATTTATAAATTTAATCGGGTAATAGAAAACACAGCCTGAAAAGTGGAATAGTTTTAAAAATAAAATTTACTCATAACACTTTTCAGGCCGGCAACCCGACGGGCTCGCATAACCTTTTGCTTTTTTCTTACAAAGGCAAAACGGTGCTTTTCCTGCCGTCAAAGACCTTTACTGTAATTTATAATCAAGCAAAAGTGTAGACTTCGCCCGTCCACCTCACGCTAAATTAAAAAGTTTAACACGCCGGTTTTTTGCTAATTACGGTCTAAAGTAAATCTCTTGATTTTAGACCTTAAATTTATTGACATCATCAGACAGGCGGTCAATACTTGTTTTATTTTGCTGTGTAAGATTGTTTACTTCTTGGACGGCTTGATTTATTTGCGAAGCCCCTACCGCCATTTCGTTCATACTGTCGCTAATTACTCTGGTAAGCTCATCGAGTTTTCGCATTTCTTTTGCAACTTGCTCACCGCCTTTTAGCATTTCCGAAGAGCCGTCTTTCACTTCGTTTGTTACACCCTCTATGCTTTCTATCAAGTGTAATAATTTATCACTTTGCATTTGTCTTGTTTCTGCGATTTTCATTATTCCGGCACTTCGCTGTTTAACTTGATTTACCTTATCGAAGATTGACATAAAATTTTCGCCTATGTTTGATGAGGCGGTTGATATACCTCCAATCTCAGTGCTTAAATTTTTAAGAGATGTGGTTATCATCTTTGCTTGCGAGCTTGACTCTTCTGCGAGCTTCCTGATTTCGTCTGCAACAACGGCAAAGCCTTTTCCGGCATCGCCGGCGTGGGCTGCCTCAATCGCTGCATTCATAGCCAATAGGTTCGTTTGAGCAGCTATGTTTTGAATAATACTGCTTGCCTCTAAAAGCGTACCCGATTCATCAAGTATTTTTTTTACTTCGTGCTCAGAATTTGTAATTACCTCTTTCCCTCGTGAAGATTCATCTACAAGGCTTTCGATAAGCTCATCATTTTTATTGAGAATATTGTGTGTTTCAGCGGTGGTTTGGTCGCTGTTTTTTATAACCATAATTAGAGTTTGTAAAGTTTCAACTTGATTTGCAATTCTTTTATCGAGACTATGAATAGTGCGAATTATTTCTTCCATTGTTGCAGATGTTTCTGTTACACCTGTGCTTTGATTTAAAATCTGACTCTTTACTCCTTCAATGTTTGCGCTTACCTGATTTATGGCGCTTGCGGTTTCAGTCATGTTGCCGGAAAGGGTTTGCCCGATTTTTGTCATTGTATTTGTGTTTTCTAAAACATCTTTTATTGTAATACCAATTTTTTCTATTGTCTGATTAAAATATTTTGAAAGGTCTGTAATTTCATCATTACCTTTTATTGGAAGTCTTACGGTCAAGTCGCTGTCTTCTTCGGCAATGTTTTTTAATGCTAAAACAGCATTTTTGATGGGCTTTAATTCTTTTTGCAATACAAGCATTATAATTATTGACAATATAATAACAGCTCCAAGTAAAAATAAAATAAGCATATACGAAATTTTATTGCTCAATTTTATAAAGTTATTTTTCGGTATGATAATTCCGATTGTCCAATCAGGAGTGCCTTGTATTGGAGCCCATATTATAATATTTTCGTTTCCGGCATTATCCCAAACCACTCCGAGACCGGACTCTTTACTTGAAATAATTTTTGATTCAAGTTTTTTATAACCTTTATAGCCTAATTTACTGTCAAATTCTTGAAAAGGGATTTTCAATCTGATTTCATCTGAAGGGTGTGCTAAAACCAAGCCGTTTCTGTCAATTATCCAAGGAATACTGTCATCTGTAATTTTTCCGTCATTTGCAAATTCGTTTAGACTTTCAATAGAAATCCCTGTGTTTATTAACCCGACTATATTGTTTCCCTTTAATACGGCATTTGACATAACAATCATCGGTATTTTTGTAGCTTGACCTACAAAGGCGTCTCCAATAAAAACATCTTTAAATTTATTTTGTATTATCGCTTTATAATCGGATTTTGTTTTTATATTAAAGCGTGCTTGTTTTTCTTTTCTATATAATACAGCATCACCTGCAAGGTTTGCGCATACAAGGTTACCGCCTTTTTCTTTTAAGCAATGGGCTTCCAGCCATTTTTCAAGCTCAGGTGTATTTATTGTATTTGGCAGGTCAGGGTCTTGGCAAATATTTTTTAGCCAGCGTTTGTATGAATCAAGCCAGTAAGAAACTTTTGTTGCTTGTATGCTCATTTCTCTAATAGCATTTTCTTCTATAGATGCTTGAATATTCTTTTTGATTTGAATATTCAGAATAACAATAAGCAAACTAAAAATGAAAATAAGCGGAAGTATGATTCCTAACAATAGCCTTACTTTTAAAGAGCCTCTTTTTTTTTCCATTTTTTTAATCTCCTTTTAAAATGGTTTATAACAGAATTATAATTTCTTGATAAATATTTTGTATACTTACGGGAAACCGATTTTTAAATTCACTTTTGAAATGAAAAAATTTTATGATGCAAAAATAGAGGCGCCTAATTGTTTTAAAAAATTTCGGGGGGGTAACCTTTATATAACATTTATTGTATTGACATCTATCATAAATTAGATTAGAGGAAAGAAAATTTTTTATATAATGTTTTCGATAATGTTTTATATTCGGAAAATTATATTCTTTCATTTACGGAATTATAACAGGTAAAAATTTTTATGTCAAGTTTTATTTTTACAAATTTAATAATAATTTTACCGTATTACTTCGAGCCGGTACAAAGCTTAAAGCCTGTCTTTTAAGATGACTAAAAATAAAATTTGATTTTAACTTGAAATAATTTTCAAAAATTCGTATATTCAAATTCGGTTTAGTATTAAACTTAATTTTATTTTAGGAGAAAAATAAATGGCAGATTTAATGGATGGAATTCTTTCACAACTTGGCTCTAAGGCATTCGGGGCTTTAAGCTCTTCTTTGAATACAGATGAAGACAAAGTAAAAACGGCAACATCGATGGCAGTTCCGCTTTTGGTAAAAGCATTGGCAAACAATGCAACAAAAAGTGAAAAAGAGGCAGAAGCTCTTTCAAATGCGCTGGATAAAGATCATGAAGGCTCTATTTTCGACAATGTTACAGATTTGTTGGGAAGCTCAAAAACAACCTCAATGGGGCAGGGGATTTTGAAACATGTTTTGGGAAATAAACTCGGGCCCGCCGCACAAATGATAGCAAACGCTTCGGGTATGGACACAGGCAGTGTTACAAACTTAATAGCACAAATTGCACCTTTTGTTATGGGATTTATCGGCAAGCAAAAAAAAGAAAACGGCATGGATGTTTCTTCGCTTGTTTCGATGCTTACCGGTGCCGGTAAAGAAATAGAGAAAAAAGCCCCGAAAGAAATGAATGCGTTTGCAAGTCTTTTGGACAAAGACGGAGACGGCGATATAAAAGACGACTTATTGGACATGGGCGGCTCAGTATTAAAAAATTTATTTTAATAAAACGACCCGCTTAAAATTAAGGTCGGTTTTGCCTGCCCGATAAAAGGTTGGCATACCGGCTTTTTTGTTTTAAATAAATGATTGTGTAGAGGGTGGTTTTTAAGCAGAAAACCGGCCTGTTAAGCATAATATTTTTGGCTGATTTGGACGGGTTGCGTCTATCCTTTCGACCGATTGTGATGCACGGAAAAGACCTTTGACCGAAAGGGAAAAGAGTCGATTAAAACACATTTTAAGAAAAGGTCGAAAGATTATGCGCGCCCGTCGGGTTGCAAGATGCAAGTGTAAAACACTTGCATCTTTAATTGGTTTATTTTGTTGGTTCAAGATGGGCTTGGAAATGCCTTAAAATTGGCGGTTCCCAAATGATTTTATACCCCGGCACACTCGAGGCGTTCTTTTTGATATTTATAAGAGCTTCGGCAATTATATCCAGATGTGCTTGAGTGTAAACTCGGCGTGGAATTGCAAGGCGTGTAAACTCAAACTCAGATTTTAACTGCTCGCCGGTGTCAGGGTTGTTACCCAGCATATACGAGCCAATATCGCAGCCGCGGATTCCTGCTTCAAGGTAAAGCTCGATGGCAAGCGCCTGACCCGGGTAGTCGGTGTATTTTAAGTGCGGCAACATAGCTTGCGCATCAATGAAAAGACCGTGTCCGCCTACAGGGGCTTGATAGCTTATACCGGCATCATCGAGAAGCCCCGCAAGATATTCCATCTGCCCAATGCGATAACGCAAAAAGTCTTCGTCAATACCTTCGTAAAGCCCGAGAGCCAAACACTCAAGGTCGCGTCCTGAAAGACCTCCGTAAGTGGTAAAGCCTTCAAACGAAATGCAGTTTCCCTTTATTTTTTGATAAAGAGCTTCGTTGTCCTTAATTCCGATTAAACCGCCCATATTTACGATTGCATCTTTTTTGGCACTCATTGTAAACATATCCGCATACTTAAACATTTCAAGGGTAATCGCTTTGATTGACGTATTTTTGAATTCGCTTTCGCGCTGTTTTATAAAATACGCATTTTCGGCAAACCGTGCCGCATCGATTGAAAGCGGAATATTGTATTTTTTTGCAACGGCTGAAACTTCACGCATATTTGCAATCGAAACAGGTTGACCGCCTGCGGAATTGTTTGTAATTGTCATCACGATTACGCCGACATTTTCTGCACCGCATTTTTTTATTTCTTCTTCAAGTCTTGCCACATCCATATTGCCCTTAAAATCGGCACGGACAGAAGGTTGCTTTGCCTCTTTTACAACGCAGTCAATTGCTCTGGCTCCTGCAATTTCGACATGAGCTCTGGTTGTATCAAAAAACATATTTGAAATTGCAAATTTGCCCTTGCCCAAAAGTAGCGGGAACAAAACTTTTTCTGCAGCTCGCCCCTGATGTACGGGCTGAATAAACTTATAATTAAAAATATCCCTGCCTGCATCGACCAGCTTAAAATAACTTTTTCCGCCTGCATAAGCTTCATCGCCGTTCATAACCCCTGCCCACTGAGTCGAGCTCATCGCATTTGTACCTGAATCGGTAAGTAAGTCGATATAAACATCTTCTGCCGCTAAATTAAAAAGGTTGTACTTCGCCGCTTTAATTTTTTCGGCACGCTCGTCTTTTGTTGTCATTTTAATCCGCTCAACCATTTTAATTCTAAAAGGCTCGGCAACATATTTTTTCATAAAAAACCTCCGGTAAATTTCTTGCGCAATTGTAGCTTATTATCCGATGCTTGTCAATAATAAATTTATCGCTAAAAAAGTGTTGCCTTTGTTTACAGTATGGGAAAGTAAAATATAGGCAACACTTTTTTGCTCTCAACCCCTCGCCGGACTTAAATCTTTATCTCTTTTATTAAAAAAGACGAGCGGCGTTTTCCGCTAAAGCTCCAACCGCCTTTTTTGTTTAGAGTAATCGAGATAAAGGATACCGTCCGGCTTAAAATCAGGGAAAATAAAATTCATATTCGCCAGGTTTTCTGACGGTTTTGAGAAGAGGTTATTCCCTTGACAAATCGAGGATAAATGTATAAACTCCAAATATTAGTTGAATTTAATGGAGTTCCAATGAAAAAAATATCCGCATTTATTTTATTTCTTTTTTTTGTTTCACTTTGTTTTGCGCAAACTCCTGTCGACATATTTGATCCTTTCTATGAAGATTTAACCGTATGGGAAAACATCGGAATTATAAATTATGTGCCGGCAGTAAGACCTTATCCTTTGCAGGAAATTGAGCGGATATTGAAAATTGTAATGGAAGTAGGTGATGCAGGACAACGAAAAGTAGCCGAAGAGCATCAAAAAAGAATATTCGGCAGGGCAGTACATGTCGGCGGGAAAATGTCGATTGGTTTTAAAGTGCCGGATAAAAGAAGGCAGTTGGATATGGCCCCCTTACTTGAAGTGAATTATAAACTGCATGAGCTTTTATCAATTTCGGGGCAGATGAGTTTTTACCTTACAAACAAAGTTCCTAAAGAAGAGGTTTCGCCTAAGTATTATTATTCAAAAAGAGACCTTGCCGCAGATGATGTCGGCTCGAAAAAATTCTATATTTTGCCAATGTTTAATTCGGGTATCGGTGTCGGAAATTCTACTTATTATTTTACTGCGGCAATTGCCAGGACTTCTTACGGTCCGTTTCACGACAACGGTATATTCGTTAATAAGAGAGCCCCTCATCAAGGGCAGTTTAATTTTGTTATAAATAAAGAGTTCTTTTCGTTTTCGCAGAGTTTTTTGACTTTGACGGCAATGGATAATAAGGATAAAGAAAAAACTCCGCGCAAATTCTTGTCTGCTCATTCTCTGGATATAAGGCCGCTTCACTGGCTTTCATTCGGGATAATGGATGCCGTTATTTACGGGCAGAGATTTGAGCCTCTGTATTTTATTCCGTTTTCGGCATTTTTTGTAAGTCAGGGTATGTACGACTTTCCGGATAACAGCTTTATCGGAGCCAAGTTTACGATAAAGCCGATTCCCGGGTTGCGCATAGACGGAGCACTTTACGCGGACGATATTGGTTTTAACGAAATTGTAAAGTTTAAAAAAGACGCAAAGGTGCGTATGGCAGGCGAGTTTGGAGTGTCTTACACCATGCCGGAAACACATTGGTTTGAGAGAATTGGGCTTGACTACACTTTTGTTACGCCTTATGCTTATACGCATTATTCTAATTCCGGCATTGATAAACCAAATTATGATGATTACACACATGACGGAATTCCTCTTGGGGCTAACTTAGAGCCGAATTCCGACAGGATAAATCTAAAGCTAATTTTTAAGCCCGTTCACGGTTTAAGGATAGGCTTAACCAATACATTTATTCGGCACGGAAATGTAACCGAAAGCATAGAGGACTTATTATTTAAACTCAAGTATATGACCAAACCTTATGCGACAGACGGCTCTATTTCAAATCATGCCACAATCGATAAAGCAAATGATGGTGATGATGATTTTAATCACAGGAAGCATACGTTTTTGTATTCTACGCCTTTTTTAAAGCAAAAAACAATCGAGTATATAAATCAATTGGGGCTTGATGTTACTTGCAGGTTGCCGATTAAGCGAAGCGGCGGTTACATGGAGTTTACATTCGGCTATGTTTTTGAGGCTGATATCAATCCGGGTATAAATAAAAATATCTACTATATAAGTTCTACTTCAAAGCCTTGGATTGACAAAGATATCGAAGATGCGGGTGTAGGAGAGGCAAATGTAAAAGCAGAAGCCGATAAACAGCTTGCACAATGGAGAAATAATGCAAAGGGCAAAGAGTTTAAACATTATATTAAACTCGGTGTTCAGTTTGCATATTAGTTTGCAGGGGCGGGCTGTGAAGCTCAGAAATCCTGCCTGTTTTTTCAAACACGCTTAATCTGATTTTAACCGGCGAAGTCTATCTTTCCGCCCGATTAAGAAAAATCAGTAAAGACCTTTGATGAGGAGGGAAAAGCGTCTTTGAAACCAGTTCAGTTAAAGGGCGGAAAATTATGCGAGCCGGTCGGGTTGCCCGAGCAAAGTGCTAAAAGCACTTTGCTTAGGTACTTTTCTTTATAAATGCTTTTCTTGACAGTTTTATTCAAAAGGTTTAGAATGGACGGAGGGTGCTATGAAAGAAGTTTTTGTTTTTTTGGCGACAGGTTTTGAAGAAGTAGAGGCGATTACTCCGATTGATTATTTGAGGCGGGCAGGTTTTGATGTGGTGATTGTAGGTGTTACCGGTAAGACGGTCAGCTCTTCTAGGGGAGTAACTGTTTTATGTGATACAACTGTTCAGGAGCTTGAAGCAGAGAGTCCGCTTATGGCTGTTTTGCCCGGTGGTTTACCGAATGCGGAAATTTTGGCCGATAGTGATGCCGTCAGGGATATTGTTTTAGAGGTAAATAAAACCGGCGGAATTGTGGGGGCAATATGTGCCACTCCGGCTTTGGCTTTATCGAAGTGGGGGCTTTTGGAAGGAAGGGAGTTTACTTGTTATCCGAAAATGGATGCCGATTTGCCAAAAAAAGCGAGTGCGGATAAGAGGGTTGTCAGGGACGGAAATATTATTACTGCATGTGCGGCCGGTGCCGCAGAGGAATTTGCATTTGCGTTAATTGAAGCGGTTGCAGGCAAGACGGGGTTAAAAAAAGTGAAGGATGCGGTTTTGGCGAGGTGAGTATGACAGAAAATAAAGATTGGTTTAAAAATGAAGCTTTTTGGGCAACTTATGCACCGGTTATTTTTGATACAAAAAGATGGGCGGAAGCTCCGGGCATTGCAGAGGCAATTTTAAAAATTATAGGCAAGAGCGAAAAAGACGGGCAGGGAGTGAAAATTCTCGATGCAGGTTGTGGTCCCGGTAGGATTGCAGTGGAGCTTGCAGTCAGAAAGGCTGCCGTAACAGGGGTCGATTTAATTTTGCCGTTTTTGAATGCGGCTCGAGAAAGTGCAAATGATGAAAATGTTGATATAGAGCTTTTGCAGGGTGATTTGCGCAAATTTGTGCGAAAGGATTTTTTTGATGTTGCAATAAGTATGTATACCAGTTTCGGATATTGTAATACTGTTGAAGAGGATATGCTTATTCTGCAAAATATTTATGAATCTTTGCAGGAAAACGGTTGGTTCATTTTGGAGATGACCGGTAAAGAGATTGCCATAAGAGATTTTACCGCCGGTGAATGGTTTCAAAGGGATAATCTTACAGTGCTTACGGACTTCAGTGTTGAAGGCGCTTGGGAAGGATTGCGGTCGCATTGGGTTTTGTATGATGAGCAAGGCAGGCGAACAGACCATACTTATGTGCAGAGATTGTACTCGGCGGTTGAGTTAAAAGACTTGGTCTTGAAGGCGGGTTTTGCTTCGGTTGAAATTTACGGTGATTTTGAATTTTCTCCTTATAATGAAAAAGCTCGAACTATGGTTTTAATAGGAAGAAAATAGGTTTTTTAATATGGGTGGGGGAGGTCTCCCCCTCGCTACAAAAAATTGCCTTTTTTCCGGTTTTAAATTATATCGAGTCTTCGTCCCTAAAGCCTCGATTACTTAAAAATTTAAACAAGGCAATTGTTTTTCCGCTACCCCCTCCCTCGGCAGGCGGTTGCTGAGCTTGTCGAAGCACGATAACCGCTTGCCGAAGTGCGGGAAGCATCCCGTCTAACTGTTCAAATTCAATATCCAAGGCTTTGGCTATTTTTTGCAAAGTTGCCTTTCTTGGCTTCTTTGCCGTTTCCATCTGACTGTAAGCGGCTTGTGATATTTTTAGCTTTTTTGCAATTTCAATTTGTGTAAATCCCAAATATTCTCGCCACGCTTGAACGGGTGTATTTTTTGCCATTATCATTCTTCCTACGACATCATCAGGAATATATACATTATCCTCGTTATCTTTTTGTTTATACAATTCTTGGTAAATATCATAAGGAATTACTGCAAAAGCCGGCTTGCCGTTTTTTCCGTTTATAATTTGTGTGTTAGTATGTCCCCTCATTTCGTTTTTTAACCTCCTCAATAGATATAACCTTAATAACCGATTTGAAATTAAATAATATACGATAGTTTCCTACTCTTAATCGATAATTGTATTTATGATTTGTTAAATGTATTACATTGTCAACATTCGGAAAGTTTTTTAAATCACTGCCTTTAATGTATATCTTTTCCTGTTCCGACTCAGGAAGTTTCCTCAACTGTTTGAGTGATTTCTTGCTCCATTGAACTTTCATAGTAAGCATTATACTTATATTATAAGTTTTGTCAAGCAATTCTAACAGCTATTGAAATCTATAACCGAACATAAAAAAAATATAATGAGGCGGCGTCTCCCCTTCGACTACGCGGTTGCTCTCCCTCGACTAAGCTCGGGAACCATCCCTCGGGCTTTTTTCCGACTTTCTTTGCACACAAGGCTCTAATAAATGTCTAACTGTTCAAATTCAATATCCAAGGCTTTGGCTATTTTTTGCAAAGTTGCCTTTCTTGGCTTCTTTGCCGTTTCC
>PDWI01000186.1_pt1 | contig 97782 bp, 85 predicted proteins | sample 1430891 | NCBI WGS metagenome assembly PDWI01 (sample SAMN01162508, study PRJNA174530) | Oral metagenome, whole genome shotgun sequencing project. | biome: Marine environment; feature: Marine mammal; material: Swab sample of the gingival sulcus; isolation source: swab sample of gingival sulcus... | reverse complement strand
CCGCCTTGGAGGCAACCAGGCTGCGATAGCGCTGGACATCGACCTCATTGAGTTTCTTCTGGGCAACAGCTCTGGCAAGGGCTCCTTTGGCCGATTGCAGATCAGCCTTAAAAGGACGGTCATCAATCTTGAATAACACTTCGCCCTGGTGCACAAAAGCACCTTCAGTGAACAGGCGTTCTTCAACAATTCCTGTGACTCTGGCACGCACCACCGAATCCCTGGATGACTCGAGACGTCCAGGAAGATTATCGGTAATTGTCAACGACTCCGGCTGCGCTACAAGAAACCCGACCATTGGCGGCGGAGGCTGCTTGGCCGACACAGAGATCGCCGGCACAAGAATGAAAAGTAACACTATTTTCAGCAGTATCAGTTTCTTATGACAAAATAACATCCCCTTCCCCCATAAATTTAGGCATGGTTTTACCCGAACTACAGAACAGGCGCGCGATATCTATCTTACAACTTTGTTATTGTAACGAGGCTATAATAAATCGTCACGTATTGCACAGTATCTGCCACGACATAGGCGTATAAATTTCACAAATACAGTACGTAAACAGCGATCTTTTTCATGGAAACAGCCTTTTACACCCTGTCTACATAAAAAGAGACAAAATCAGCAGAATAATACACGTACTATTCAGGGAGAAATATCGCTGTCTTTTTGCAATACAAAAAATACCGTGCAAGCCCTGTTTTCAAATAACCTGTCTCTAGGCTTTCAACTGAGCAAGGCATACCTCAAGTGATTCAGGTTTATCAAACTGCATCGCGACACATTGCACGCCTTTGGGCTTGATTTTTTTCACCATTCCCGTAAGGACAGTTTTCGGGCCTGCTTCGATAAAGGTGTCAACCCCTTGATCAAACATATACCTGATAGTTTCAAACCACCTCACTCTTGAGATAATCTGCCCGGCCATCATATATTTCATAGCGGTAATATCACGCTCTTCAGCAGCGGTGGCATTAAAAATAACTGGTTCTGCAGGAGAGGAAAAACGCATTTCTTCCAGGGCATGGGTAAAATCAGGCACAGCACCGGCCACATACTCACTATGATTTGCGACCGTAACGGGTAAGGCAATCACCTTGGCGCCAGCCTCTTTTGCCTTTCTGCTTGCCAGCTCAAGCCCCTCCTGATCACCTGATATCACCACTTGCTTCTCAGTGTTATGGTTGGCAACAGTAACATATCCACTGTCTGCGGACGCAACGATCTTTTCAACCTCATCGATGGTCAAGCCAAGAACAGCCCGCATCCCGCCGGGTTTCTTCTCCCCCTCCCTGCCCATCAGTTCACCTCTTTTGGCAACAATTCTGATGGTGTCATCAAGGGGTAACACACCGGCGGCATACAGTGCAGAATACTCTCCCAGGGAATGCCCTGCAAAACAGGCTATCTTTTTCCCATCTAACCGTTTTTGCAACTGCTGCCAGCAAATCAGATTAACAGCTGTGATGGCAGGCTGCAGATGGATCGCTTGGCTCAGCTCTTCCATGGGCCCATGTACGCACAGGTCGCCAATAGGTGCCTTACAGACATCCTCAGTTATATTCATAATCTCCCTTGCGTCCTTGTCTGCAGCGAGAAATTCCGCCCCCATTCCGACAAACTGTGATCCCTGACCGGGAAATAAAACTGCAATTTTCATTCTATCCTCCGTTTGCTATACCCTCTTCCCATACAGAAATTGTACGATAATCACACCAGCGACACCAGAACATATGGCCATATCGGCAACATTAAATGCCGGCCAGTGCAAGGTGCCATAAAAAAAATCGAGAAAATCAACGACCTCACCCCGAAGAATCCTGTCGATGAGATTCCCCAAAGCTCCGCCAATAATCAAGGAAAGACCAACACTCTGCAACAGAGACTGTTTCCTGGTCTGATAGAGAATTACACTCAAAACAATTACAGCAACACTTCCTATGGTCAGGAAAAAATAATGGGGCCAGGCTCCCTCCACATCAGCCAGAAATGAAAAAGCTGCACCGGGGTTTGTTACATAGGTCAAATGGAAAAACCCAGGAACAATCACCTTGTAATCATAGAGTGAAAACGTAGAAACTATGGCATATTTAGTTGCCTGGTCGCAGATCACCACCAGGCATACAAGGATAAAATAGCCCACCTAGCCAGCAACTCCTATCTCAGAGAGAACATGCAAACATCGTCCACAGATGAGAGGATGCTCTTCACTTTCTCCAACTGAAGGGGAACGCGTCCAGCAACGCTCACATTTGTCACCTGCTGCCGGTACCACCCAGATTGCTAGCCCTTCCAGTTCCTCACTTGCAAATGGTTTGTTCTTTACCGTAGTTGGCGCACTTCCAGCATGCAACGCAGATACAATCGTTACCTCTTTGAGGGTGTGTTGCTCCTGATTGATAAAGGAGGCAAGTTCACCAGCGGAATCAACATATACCTCAGCTTCAAGCGGGTGACCTATTATCTTGTCTCTGCGGGCAATTTCCAGGGCTTTGGTAATCTCTGAACGAATAGATATTATCTTGCTCCACTTCTTATCAAGTTCATCTGAGATGACAGAACCACTGGTTTGGGAGAACTCTTCAAAGAAAACAGATTCCGTCACCGATGCATCTTTATCCAGTTTCTTGAAATATTCCCATGTCTCCGCAGCTGTGAAACTGAGGATAGGTGAGATCAGACGCAACAAACCTTCGAGTATATCATAGAGAACTGTCTGCGCTGCTCTTCGTCCGGCTGATTCTGGAGCCGAGGTGTAGAGCCGGTCCTTTAAGATATCGAGATAGAATGAGCTCATTGTCATGTTACAGAAATAATTGACACTCTGAAAAATCGCATGAAACTCATATTTTTCATACGAGGCAATCACCTTCCGGTTCAGCTCATGAAACCGTTTCAGGGCCCACCGGTCAAGTTCAGGCAGCTCACTTACCGCAACCCGATGCTTTTCCGGATCAAAGTCAAATAAATTGCCCAGCATGTAACGGATGGTATTTCTGATCTTACGATAGGAATCCGAAATCTGGCGCAGGATCTCTTCTGACACCTTGATATCATCCTGATAATCCTCACTGGATACCCAGAGTCTGAGAATTTCTGCACCGTATTTGTCAATTACTTCCTGCGGTAATACAACATTACCAACAGATTTTGACATCTTCCGGCCTTCGCCATCAACCACATAACCATGAGTAAGCACCCCTTTATACGGTGCTCTATCCCGTGTTCCAACAGAGGTTAACAGTGAGCTCTGGAACCAGCCGCGATGCTGATCACTTCCCTCAAGATAGAGATCGACAGGGGAGCGTAATTCATCCCGTTGTTCACAGACAGCTGCATGACTGACACCGGAGTCAAACCAGACATCCAGGATATCATCTTCTTTTACAAAATTTTTACCACCGCAATGTTCGCAGGTATCATGAGAGCCAAGAAACTCTCCGGCATCATATCTGAACCAGCTGTCAGCACCTTCCTTTTTGAACAGCTGGTCAATTCGCTCAACAACCTCTTCTTTTTTAACTATTTCACCGCATGATTTACAAGAGATAACCGTTATAGGTACCCCCCAGGAACGCTGCCTGGACAGACACCAGTCAGGACGGTTTTCCACCATGGAATAAATACGCTGCATCCCCCATGACGGTACCCAGCTCACCTTTGAAATGCTGGCAAGAGCCTTTGTGCGCAGGTCATTATTTTCCATGGCAATGAACCATTGCGGAGTCGCCCGATAAATAACAGGCTCCTTACAGCGCCAGCAATGCGGATAACTGTGAGAGATCTTCGACTCATGAATCAACGCACCTGTCTCACGCATATCCTCATTGATAACACCATTTGCCTCACGGATATTCAAGCCCTCGTATTTCCCTGCACCAGCAATGTAATTTCCTTCATTATCAAGAGGCGAGAGAATTTCAAGACCATAGCGAAGCCCGGTATGATAGTCATCCGTACCATGACCCGGTGCAGTATGTACACAGCCGGTACCAGCATCGGTCGTGACATAATCAGCAAGCACCATCAACGACTCTCTTTCCATAAAGGGATGAAGACACTTCCTGTTTTCAAGGGGAAGGGCAGAAAATGTTGCAACAATTTCATATTCCTCTCTCTCGACTGCCTGCATCACTGTTTCCACAAGATCCTTGGCAAGAATCCATATTTCCCCATCCACCTTCACTGCGGCATAGGTGAAATCAGGGTGAAACGCGACAGCAAGATTATCGTACTCTTTGAATACAGGGTCTATATCTGAAAGATCATCGGCAACCTTGAACTTCACATAAATAGATGGCGAGGTGTGGTCATGATACTCCACCTCTGCTTCGGCAAGTGCGGTGGTACAGGTTGAACACCAGTATACCGGTTTTTTATTGCGGATAACAGCATCACTGAGCAGAAACCTGTTAAACTCTCTGGCAATGCTGGCCTCATAGGCAAAATTCATCGTCAGATAGGGATCGTCCCAATCCCCCAGCACACCAAGACGCTGAAATTGCTGTTTCTGTTTTTTAATCCACTTCTCGGCGTACTTCCTGCACGCACCCCGCTTTGAAAGCAGAGGGATTGTTTTCTTCTTCTCTCCCATCTCTTTATCAACATTATGCTCAATGGGAAGTCCATGGCAGTCCCAGCCTGGAATATATGGTGCATTAAATCCGGAAAGACGCTTCGATTTCAGGATGATGTCCTTTAATATCTTGTTGAAAGCTGTACCGAGATGAATATTACCATTAGCATATGGTGGACCGTCATGCAGGACAAAAAGCGGTTTTCCCTCAGTATGCTCCTGGATTTTTTTGTAAAGCTCCTCTTTTTCCCAATGCTCGAGATAGCCTGGTTCTTTTTGAGGAAGATTTGCCTTCATCTTAAAACCGGTCTGGGGCAGGTTCAGCGTCGCCCTGTAATCCATGTTGTTCTCCTTTTTCTATTTCTCGACAGGTAAAAAACAGAATCGTTATTGCAAATAATTCAATCCATTTATATGTAGTGTGAAACACCTCTTTACGATATATGAAAGGTTGTAAACTTTAACAACTGAACGCGAAGATGCAAGAGTAAAGTGAGCATGGATAATAATACCAAAATGGCAATAGTCCGCAAAAAACAGAAAAGCCAGGTAAAAAAACAACGAAAATTTCAAAAAAATTGACACAATTCCCCGCTGTTATTACTATAGCATGGTATTACGTATTGTTAATAAAATAAAAAATTCATTCATAGCAGCACACAGAGTATAGGATCAAGACAGACCCACAATTTATTGTGATCGGTTTTTATCTGATTCATTCCGGTATAGATGAAAACAACAGAAAAATTTGAAAAAATTACAAAGAGCAACGAAAACATCGTTGAACTGTTCAAGGTAAGCAAGAGTTATCCTCCCGACATCAAGGCTCTGCAGAATATTTCTCTGTCAATTAGAACAGGGGAAATGTTTTTCATTATAGGAAAAAGCGGTGCAGGGAAAACCACGTTACTCAAACTTATCAGCAATATGGAACCCCCTTCAAACGGACTCATTGAAGTGGCTGGCAATGATCTGAGCAGGCTGAAAGGAAAAAAACTGGCCCAATTACGACAGCGTATTGGCGTTGCCTATCAGGATTTCAAGCTCCTCCTCGACAGAACCGTTGCTGAAAATATTGCCATATCAATGGAAGTATCCTACAAGCAGCCCTCACAAATCAACAAACGGGTGAAATTCTTACTGGACAAACTCCAGCTCTCAGATAAACATGATACCATCACAGGCGAATTATCTCGTGGTGAGCAACAGAGAATAACCCTTGCAAGGGCTGTGGCCAACTCACCCGCCCTGCTGCTGGTTGATGAACCAACGGGTAATCTTGATGCAGAAACAACCGCACGAGTTATGCAGCTCTTGATAAAAACGAACAAAGCTGGTGCCACCGTGGTCATCGCAACCCATGATAGAGCTATTTTCAGAAAATCCAACAAACGGGTTCTCGAACTGCGTGGCGGCATGATACACTCACTCAGGAGGGCCCCGGCATCATGAGATTCTGGTTTGCAGTAATTCGTCAGGCATGGAGAAATCTGAAACAGACCTGGCCCTCTCAACTAATGACTCTGCTGACAGTGAGCCTTTCTGTTTTAATCTTTGCCTTTTTTTATCTTGTCTACACCAACGCCCTGAACTCCAGCGATAAATTGGGAGATGACCTGTCTCTTATCATTTATCTTGAAGATGATCCAGGCCCTGAAATGCAGGAACAGATCCGGCGCAAGATTACCAATTTTGATGAGGTGGAAAAAATCACCTTCGTTTCCAGACAGGAGGCCTATGAGCGTTTTAAAAATCAGCTGGGCTCCAATATGGATATACTCGAAGATATTCCTGTAGACTTTCTTCCGCCCTCTGTTGAAGTAACCCCTTTAAAAAAACTGCGTAACCTCAATCAGGTGAAGCTCTTCTCTCAGTATTTGGCAAGTCTTCCAGGAACGCTGAAAGTGCAGTATGGACAGGAGTGGGTTGAGAAGTTCTATTATTTTACCAAACTGTTATCCATTGTTGTTTTCCTAAGCGGTTCACTTCTCATCCTCACGACTATTTTCATGGTGGCCTACACCATTCGTCTTACTATCTTTGGACGGCAGGCAGAACTGGAATTATTAAAACTGGTGGGTGCAACAAAAAATTACATCCGCACTCCCTTCATGCTCGAAGGAATCTTTCAGGGTCTTTTAGGATCTTCTCTGGGGCTTTTTTCCTTATATCTCCTTTTTACCTGGATCAAAAGTCATTTCTCCAACCCGGGAATTCTTGACATTTTCACCTTTGCCTTTTTTGATTTCAAGATTGTTATTGTAATAATTATCGTATCCATTGTTCTCTGTACCGCAGGGAGTTTTACCTCCATGCAAAAATTCTTGCGTACCTGAGCCACAGCTCTATTCTGCCTATGCGAGCATTCTTTTTTCACATATCGCTCTTTCTGCTTCTGCTACCTGTTCATCTGCTGTTTCTTGACAGCTGTCCGCACTGTATTTTTTTGTCTGCTCAAACAGCGTATGCAGAAGATACCGACTCAACTATACGGAAAGAAAAGGCTTTACTGAAAAAGAAAATATCAGAAAGCCAAATCACTATCCAGCAACTGCAAATCGGCCTGGAAAGTCAACGAGAAGGTATTGAAAAATCGAGAAAAGAGAAAAAGTCCATCCTTGCAGAAATTGAGGAACTGGATACAAAGCTGTTAGGGATGCGCGACAAGCTTTCCCAGCTTGAAGGCCGCATTGAAGAACAACAGGATCTTATTTTACATCTGGAAGAACAGCTTTTGTCAATGAAGGAAAGAAAAAATAAGGTGCAGGCACATGTTGAAAAACGAACCGGTGCCTATTACAAGCTAGGTAAGGTGGACTTGCTCAACATCATATTTTCTACGCAGACCCTGCCAGATCTTCTGCGCTTTCATGATGCGTTCCAGGAAGTCATCGACTATGACAAAAAGACCATCAACAATTACAGACTCATTATTGGCGAGATGGAAAGCACAAGGGAGTCATTGGGTCTCGAAAAGGAGCTGCTTGAGGAGTTTCACCACAAGGTCAAGGAAAAGGAACATGGTATCGAACTGGTACGCAACAATAAGAAGCAATTATTTGAGCGTGTGACAAATCAGGAGGCTCTTCACAAACAGGCGATCAAAGAAATTGAAATTGCCACACAACAACTCTCTCATCAGCTTCTGGCCATGAAAGAAAAAGAAGAGTTTTACAGCCAGGGCTTCCTGTTAAATAAACGTGAGCATATTCCACCCATTACCGGTACTGTTGTCAGCCTGTTCAAACAGGAGAGGAAAAATCATTTTGGTATCAAACGAAAAAATCCGGGCATAACGATAGAAGGTGAAGATGGCTCAAAAATCAGAGCAATCTATGACGGGAAGGTCATATTCTCAGGATATCTTAAAGGATATGGCAACACGGTTATTATTGATCACGACCACAACTACTACACCGTTACAGCCCGTATTCAAAAACTCCTTACCGGAAAAAACAAACGGGTACGCAAAAATGATATAATAGGGATTACAGGATCTACTGCCACAGTTCTTGACAGTGGCCTTTACTTTGAAATACGCAAAAATAATGTACCGCTTGATCCATTGGAGTGGCTCAATAAAAAGCATATAAAACTGGCTGATAATCTAGATGCACAAGGTTGATTCCTCTGCATTTCGTATTGCAGACAAATATCCAGATAACAATGTAAAGCACTCTTTTCACTTAGCAGGCAGAGCCATGATTGCCAGAATTTTCAACATACTTTTTTCTGTTTTTATCACAGGGGCAGCCATCCTCACCCTTTCCACTCATGGGCTGGCAGTTGATGAGAATCAAAAACAAAGAGAACTCGTCTATAAAAAACTGGAGTTGTTTTCTAACATTCTTACCATCCTTGAGGAACATTACGTTGAAGAAATAAACGTAGAAACCCTGCTCGAGGGAGCAATTGAAGGTATGCTGCTTTCCCTCGACCCGCATTCCTCCTACCTCTCTCCTGATGACCTCAAAGAGCTACAGAATGAAACAATGGGGAGCTACACCGGTATAGGAATTGAACTGACGGTCAAGGACAATAAATTACAGGTTATATCCCCAATTGAAAACACACCTGCCTACAATGCGGGTATTCAGGCCCATGATATCATTGTTAAAATTGACGACACATGGACAAAGGATATCACCCCCATGGAAGCCACAAAAATGATGAGAGGGGCTAAAGGGACATCCGTTAAACTGACTATTACGCGAGAAGGCGATAACACCTATAAAGAGTTCGTTTTAACCCGTGATATTATCCCCGTTCAATCAGTACGAGCCATGATGATTGAACCTGGAATCGTCTACAGCAGAATCACCAATTTTCAACTCAATACCGCAACCGACTATATTGCAGCCCTTGCAGAGCTTGAAGATAAATATCCTATAAACGCCATTCTCCTTGACCTGCGAAACAACCCGGGCGGTTTGTTAGAGCAGGCGGTATCTGTTTCAGATCTCTTTCTTGACTCCGGACTTATCGTCTACACCAGAGGCCGTACAGAAGACCAGAACATGGTATTCGAGGCAAAAGAGTCAACAACCAGGTTTAAAGTTCCGCTCTTGATACTGGTAAACGAAGGAACTGCGAGCGCATCCGAAATTGTTTCCGGGGCAATCCAGGATCATAAACGAGGGCTCATTCTAGGTACCCAGACCTTCGGCAAGGGATCTGTTCAGACCATCATTCCCCTCCGGGATGGAACAGGGATGAGATTGACAACCTCCAGATATTTCACACCCTCAGGGAAATCCATCCAGGCACTGGGTATTACCCCTGATATCGAGGTTTCTCAAATCCCCGTATCAGTCCCAAAACAGGATATTACCAATCAACATATACGAGAAGTGGATCTCCGCAACCATATTGAAAACGGAGACGGGAACGAGGAGCAGACAGACGATTCCCATAAAGATGCCTTCTCAAAGAAACTGGAAACCGACACCCAATTAAAAATGGCCGTATCTATTCTCAAAGGTATGTATCTGATCTCTAAAGCAGATAATAAAAATTCAAAGGAACAATAGGAAAAAAGAGCTGCTACCTGAATCCCAGCTCCCGTAGAAAACTGGTATTTTCGGACCAGTTCTTTTTTACCTTCACCCAGAGCTTTAATACAACCTGTTCACCAAGCAGTTTTTCAATATCTTTTCTTGCAGCAATTCCAATACTTTTCAGTTTATGGCCACCTTTTCCTATGACAATCCCCTTCTGTGAGTTCCGCTCTATAACAATAGTTGCGTGAATAGTAATTTTCCTCGATTTTTCATCAAACAGGTCAATTATGACAGCGGTTGAGTAAGGTATTTCCTGACCGGTAAGCAAAAATACTTTTTCCCGAATAATCTCGGCGACAAGAAACCTCTCGGTTGCATCAGTTGGCATATCATCAGGGAAATATTGAGGACCAGGTGGCAACACCTTCCGTATCTCATCAAGAAGTGTATCAACATTTTCCCCATTTTTGGCTGAAAGGGGCAGTACCGTATGAAAGGGATAGACTTTGCTGTATTTATCTATTATCTCCAACACTTTTCCTTTTTTCAACAAATCTATCTTGTTCAACACGAGAAACACAGGAGCCCGGTTTTTTCCCAGATAACGGGTAAATTGTTCATCCATCTCCTCGTCTTTCATAATCAACTGTCTGCTGTCTACGAGAAATAAAACAACCTCAACATCTTCAATACTCTCGATGGCGATGCGAATCATCTCCCTGTTCAGCATATGGTCAGACTCGTGTAAACCGGGCGTATCAACGAAGACTATCTGGTCCCTTTCCGAGGAGACTACCCCTAAAATCCTGTTTCGAGTGGTCTGCGCCCTGGGAGTGACTATAGAAATCTTTTGCCCTAAGAGCCTGTTCATTAATGTCGATTTCCCGGCATTGGGAGGCCCGACAATGGCTACCATACCAGATAAAAAAGTGTCAGTTTTATTTGAATACATTGTATTTCCAAAAAAATCCTTCGGTTCTCCCGGCTGCCTAAGATTCCATGTTGTACTTGTACTGTAAACATGTTCTATTGGGAACCATGTAGAAGCTGATGCAGACACTGTGCCCTACTGCAAATATATGCATATGTCTGGCTCCAGCGTTACTTTATAGCAACCAGGCTCATAGATTATGCAACCATCGAAAGAACGTGTATTTTGAATACCAGGATTTTTCAGCCAGAGTCAGTGCATATGAAAACTCTTACCATAAAAATATCCTTTAGTATGCCGCGGTGATTGACAGAAAAAACAGGTATTCAAGGTGTCCTTAATATTGTTTGAAATAATATGATAATACTATAAAGTGTGCCGGAATAAATAACAACTGCATAAACACCATTACAACAAAGACCTTGTATGATAAGCATTGGTAAGATAGTAGAATACCTGGATAACGGTAAATTTATCTGTGGTTTTATCACAGATAATTCCCAAAAGAGAGTGCATTTGCTTAATCATAACAAGCGAGAGATGAAACTGCCTGTTTCCCGTATTCTGCACTGTTCCAGTCAGAGTTTTCCAAGTGCTTCGAACAGGGAACAGTTATATAATCTGCTCACAGATATCCATCAAAAGAGAAACTCTCTTGCCGAAAAGGTGAACCTGGAAGAAATCTGGGAGCTGGTTATCGAAGAGGACAGTGATGTTTATAATCCCCAATTTCTGGCTGAACTTGCCTTTGGTGAAGAAGCAGATGATGACAGAATTTCAGCACTTCTACGCGCTGTTCTCATCAACAAGATTTATTTCAAATATAAAGAAGGCAACATAAAGGTTCATAGCAGGGAACAGGTAGAAAAACTCATTTATCAGGCAAATAAAGAACGTGAAAAACAGGCACTCATCGATGAAGGCTCGCGGATACTTAAGGCAATACATGAAGAATCACATACATTTGACACAACCTGTGAGCAAACGCAACAGATTCTCTCTGTTGTTCAGGGCTACTACCTTTTCGGAGAAGACTCCGACACCGCTGATATAGCGAAAAAAATATTGTCGGAAGCTGGGCTCAAACGCCCTCATGATGCCTTCCATCTTCTTGTAAAAACAGGAATATGGAAAAAACATGAAAATATCCCGCTTCTTCGCAGCTCGCTCTCTACCAGTTTTAGTCTCTCAGCTATTCAGCAGGCCGAAGCAATGTTGCAACAGTCAACGGACCTGCTTTTTGAAGATAGTGCCAGACAAGACCTGACTGCTCTCAAACCAATCACCATTGATGGTGTCACTACCCTGGATTTTGACGATGCCCTCACCATTGAGCAGACAGAGGATTGCAATGTGATAGGTGTTCATATTTCCGATGTCGCCCATTATGTCAAACCGGGGGATCCTCTGTTCCTGGAGGCCATGAACAGAGGAACTTCCGTGTATTTTCCACAGACTCAAATCCCCATGCTGCCCAGGCATCTCTCTCAGGGGATATGCAGCCTGATCCAGGGTGAGATTCGGGCAACCATGAGTTTTATGATCTATCTCACAGACGCGGCAGAGGTTAAAAAGGTACGTATTTTCCCGTCCATCATAAAGGTTGCAAGACGTCTTACCTACGAGCAGGCTGACGCCATGATTGAAGATGATGCAGAGCTGAAAAAACTGAGTCATCTTGCAACTGCCATCCGCAAAAAAAGGATAGAAAACGGAGCACTTCTCCTTCCCTTTCCCGATGTCAACATTCATGTAGATGCTTCAGGGAAAGTTCATGTATCTCTGGCACCAACAGATACTCCCGCTCGTATTCTTGTTTCCGAAATGATGATTCTTGCCAATCAGGAAGCTGCGCGTTATGTCTCTGATCGTATGGTTCCAGGGCTGTTCAGGGCCCAGGAGCCACCCAAACAGAAACTGGTAAATGGCGAGGATAACGATTTATACCTTAACACCAGGCAGAGAAAACAGCTCTCCAGAGGAGAATTACTCACTGTTGCCAAACGTCATGCCGGACTGGGAGTAAATCAGTATACCACTGTTACTTCTCCTATTAGAAGATTACTGGATCTCGTTATGCAACACCAGCTTCACTCCATCGTACGAAGAAGAGAACCCCAGTTTACCGCCGATATGTGTAAAGACTTTTCGTCGATCATCACCCGTACCCTTTCCCAGGCAAACGCGGTGAAACAGCAACGCCATCGTTACTGGCTGCTCGTTTACCTGCATGACCGCATTGGTCATCATCTTGAGGCTCTCGTCATCGAAGCAGGACCGAGACGCACCCTGCTGCTGTTAAAAGATATCCTGTTTGATCTTGAGCTCCCTACTCCGGGCGGTAAAAAAGTAACTCCTGGCACCACTGTCAAGGTACGCGTTTCACAGAGCAATCCACGTGACAATACTGTTTCATTTGATTGGGGATAAACAGAATAAACCACATGGCAGAAAGACTCACAAGAACTCACTCCTGCCAATACAATGGTATCAAGCATCCTGAATACAACAGGGAAGCAGTTAATCCAGACGAAGACAAAAATTTGATAAATACCAGGAGCCGGTCACTGAGATTTTTGGATGATTTCGTAAAAAAACTATACAATCAGGACAAGTAGCCGTTATAATATGGCAAAGGAAAAAAGCAGCAACACATACACACAACCACCTGTTATATCACAACATACTATTAGTTCTCCTCCAATGGATATGTATACTTTGACTGTCGACTTCATCCACAGGTGCATACGTGAAACAGTGGAAGGGCTCTGCTCAGGACTCTCAAGATTTTCAGGCGCAAGCAGTGTCGCATTCATTTATCGTCTTGAAACTGATGGTGAACTGTTTGTCTACGACCCGGAAGATCTGTTACGCGGGCATGAACTCAAGCTCAAAGGCTACTATCTGGATAATGAGAGTCTCCCTGCATTTCCCTTTGCATCGACCTACCCGTCAGCATATTCTGAAATTCAGCAGATTACCGGGTTGGATATTGACGGTCTGCTTTCTTTTGGCGGAAGCTCCTCCACAGTTCCCTATCAGATCTGGTTTACAAAACACCACCCGGATATGATGTCCACTGGCCCCACTATTCGCTGGCTTGAATATGCAGCTTTGCGCTTTTCTCATGACATTGCCAACCGGAAAGAATTATATACGGGAATCTCTGGAAGCTTTATAAAGATGTATGCAATCCATGCTATCTATAACCACCTGATGCATGAGGTAAAACAGCATGGCGATTTACAGTTGAATACACCTTTTTTTACCATACTTGAATCAATCCTGGAAATTTCCAAAACACGGGAAGAAGGTGCATGGCCTTTTGGCAGGCTTGGATTCATAGACAGCAAGCATCTCGACAAGATAGCATTCCTTGCCAGTTTTGTAAGTGACGATCTCCCCAGACTTGACAACCCGAAGCATACACGAAAGTTACTGCAAACCGTTGAAAAATCAAACCACGCTCTTGTATCTGACGGCTATAATATACTTGGAATCAGCGATTCGACCCTGCCCGACAATGCCCTGACAGCTGATTTTCAGGGACGCTGTGGCTTTTTACGGATGTATGGAGAAACCATATGCAGTTTTGTAGATGGTGAATATAAATCATCATCACTGAGGGCAAAACTCTATGAGGTTGAAGAAGCGCTGCTCGACTATGATTTAGAACCAGCCATCAGGGATAATCTCTTCTATATTATCTCCTATCTTGTCCATCAGGCTCAGGCTATGCGATTTGGCAGCACCTTTGTACTTGACCTGGGCGATACCCCGGCCAAACTCACAGGACAACTCCTGCAGAACCCACTGGATCTCAAGCAGCCGCACCTGCTCAATCTTGCCTGTTCTCTTTCAAAAATAGACGGAGCACTGCATATATATAAAGATCAACATCTCCAGGGATTTGCCTGTCTACTGGACGGGCACAGTATAGCTGGCGAGGATAGGGCGCGAGGCGCACGGTATAACTCGGCACTTCGCTTTACATCGAAACATCCACAATCAATTGTGGTTGTGGTATCATCTGACAGACCCGTTTCTGTCATTTATAATGGAGTAGCCTTCCCGGGTACTTGCAAATGGAAGGCGCTGAATCATAAAAATGCTGCTTCTCAACCACTGACAACGTGGATAGAATCTGTACAGGGATGAAGCGTTAAAAAACCAGGTATTCTCTACACGTCATACTTCGTTTGCCCAGTCCGGAATTCTTCGCAGGATATAATCCTGCACTTCACTCTGTGAAGGCTTGCCATTTTCAGCCCCCACATCCTGCATTACCTCATCAAAATCAAACCAGCAAATCTCCTTGTCATCATGGTTATAAACTGTGAGTATCCGACGATCCGGCTGGTGGATATCCTCTTCCTCCTGAATAGCTGCCACAATTTTCACGGCTTCATCATACGAAAGGAATGTGATTTCATCTTCAGACATTTTCAGCCTCCAGAGGTAAACAGCAACACTGAATTACTATCAGATGGTGTTTTTCATCCGAGTTTCTATTCAAAAGTCGTTTTTAATAATAAACCACAGTATATCAGAAATCCGGATAAAACAGAAAAAGGCGAGCAGGACAATATGCCCCTCGCCTTACAAAGAATATCCGGGAACATCGCCTATGCCGGTTTTACAACGGCTCCTGAACGAATGCAGCGTGTACAGACACGTATACGTTGAACAGTCCCATTTTCACTGACATTGCGTACCCTTTTCAGATTTGGCAACCATCTTCTTCTTGTCTTATTATGAGCATGAGAAACATTATTTCCGGTGGCGGGTCCTTTACCACAAATATCACATACTTTTGCCATTTTTACTTCTCCTTTGCTATCACGCCGCCGGGTTCACTACGTATATGCGGCCTCGAATCACCATAAACTATTTGACGAACTTTATAATATACCTCTGACTGATTTTTTTTTCAAGCAACAAATTAAATCATAAAAAATCTATCCATTGTTTCTCTCATTTGGGCCCGGCAATGATGCGTGGTCTGCTCTGCTGCAACAGCATAAGATCAGCCAACGCAGCGGCTGCTGCTGCCTCAATCACCACCGGTATACGCAGGGCGATACAGGCATCATGTCTTCCTTCCACAACCAGTTCTTCGACACAATCCGTTGCAAAATTATAGGTTTGCTGCGGTTTGCTGATTGAGGATGTCGGTTTAATGGGCACCCTGAATACAATATCATTGCCATTTGTTATGCCACCGTTTATCCCCGAGGCAAAATTTGTTCTCGTTTTGCCTGAGGCATCGATAATATCATCATTGTGCTCACTGCCGCACATGACCGCAGCCTTGAAACCCGAACCAAATTCTATCCCTCGTGTTGCAGGTACAGCAAAAATATAATGAGCAATCAGCGACTCAACCGAGTCAAAAAATGGTTCACCAAGCCCCACAGGCAGCCCTGAAACTGTACATTCAATAAGCCCGCCCACTGAATCACCATCCGCCACGGCCTGTTCCACCCTGCGCTCAATATCTTTTTCTCCCCCAACCTCTATTAATTTTGCTGATACAGTCACATCGGCAAGGATTTTCTTGGCGATCACACCAGCGGCTACAAGGCCAAGAGTTATTCTGCCGGAAAAATGTCCGCCACCGCGAGGATCCTGAAAAGAACCATATTTTTTGGAACTGGTAAAATCAGCGTGACCAGGGCGTGGATGGGTGAGGAGATTATCATAATCCTTCGATTTGGTATTTGTATTTTCAAACACCACAGTTATTGGAGCACCTGTTGTCCGGTTCCTATAAACCCCGCTGACAATACGAGGCAGGTCAGGCTCTACTCGAGGAGTTGTTCCCTTTGCTCCGGCGCGCCTTCTGGCAAAATCAGCCTTAAAATCCTGTTCGTCCAGTTCTAACCCTGCCGGACAACCATCTATAACAGCACCCAGCTGAATCCCATGACTCTCACCAAAGATGCTTACTCTAAAAATTTTTCCTATACTGTTCATTTTGACTACTCCAAAACTAGCGCAATTATCTTACCTGTTACCACATCCGATATACCATAGCTTTTCCTGAAAGGATATATACCCCTATATACCAAAAGAATTCCCGTTATAATTATAAAAATAGTTTTAACCACCTTTCCGAAACAATAATCTTGTGGTATAAAGCTGCCCATATTTTTCAATAACCGGTTATCTTTTCATTGTTTTTAACACCTAACTTTTTATGAATAAACTCGTCACTTCCCTTTTTGATTTTTTTGCCTCTGTGCGACTTGCCATCTTCATTCTCAGCTTTCTTGCTGTAACATCGATTATAGGAACAATCATTCCACAAAACCAATCTCTTCAGTTTTACCAGCTTACATTTGGAGAAAGCGCTACTCAGATCATCTATCTTTTCTCTCTTGAGGACATGTACTCCTCCATCTGGTTTGTTTCCGCGCTCTTTATCCTTGCAATAAACCTTATTGTCTGCAGCTGTCATCGGTTTCCCAAAGTCTGGAAGATTATCAAACAGGATAATCTCATGCTTCCGCTGGCCAAAATCAGGAAGATGAAATTCCATGAAACTATTCCACTCCATAATCCACCAGATAACACCGTTGAGCTGGTCAAGGCCGCCTTTACCGAAAAACAGCTGTCCTATCAACTCAGATCCGAGGGTTCACGAACGCTTCTCTTCTCTCAAAAAGCAGCCTGGAGCAGAGCTGGCGTATACATAGTTCATCTCTCTATCATAATTATATTTATAGGAGCTCTGTATGACCGTCTCTACGGGTATAAGGGCTTCATATTTCTTCCAGAAGGACAAAAAAGTGACATTGTCTTTCCAGAAGAGGGAAATACACCGATAGATCTTGGCTTTTTCATAGGGTGTGAACAATTCGAAATCGAATATTACTCCAACTTCATGCCCAAAGAATATCGTTCCAGATTGATCGTTGAAGAGGCCGGCCAGGCAGACATCACACGAGATATCGAGGTGAATAAGCCTCTTCACCATAAGGGTATTGCATTTTACCAATCTTCCTACAGACCTCTTGATGATTTTATTTTTACTCTGACCGCCCCTGATAAAACGCAGCATTATTTCAATGAACAATACAGGGAACTGGTTACCTGGCCAGAGAAAAAACTGCAATTTGGGATCTTGCGCGAAGAAAAAAGAGGTGAGCAGGTCACCAGAATTAAGATATGGCTTCGCCATGATAACGAGCCAGCTGAAACATTCTGGTTAGGAAACGGTGAAAAACGGTCTGTAAAAGCAGGTTCTCAATCATACCTTTTTTCTGCAAAGCAGCGTTACGCCACGGGACTTCAGGTGGTAAAAGACCCGGGAGTCTGGATTGTATACCTTGGTTTTTCTTTGTTGCTTCTGGGATTGTTCATTACATTTTTCCTCTCGCACAGAAGAATATGGGCATATATCGATAATGAGGCAACCCTCAGCATTGATATTTTTGCAGATGCAAATAAAAACAGGGCAGGCTTACAACGAGATATTGAAAAACTTGCCGAGATAGTACGAGAAAAAGCTGCATAGCAGCCGCAAATACTGATATACAGATTAGAATTTTACATCCATCAGGAGTACCATAATGGACAGTTCAACCCTGTTAGGTATAACAACATTTACCTATCTGCTCTCAACAATATTTTATATCTGCCTTCTCCTCTTCAAAGGCAGATTTCTAGGTAAGCTGGCAACATCATGCACTGTGATAGCGCTTGTCGTCGAAACAATTGCCCTTATCCTTCGCTGGATGGAATCCTATGAGCTGGGCATTGGTCATGCACCTTTAACCAACATGTACGAATCACTTATTTTTTTCGCATGGACAATAGCATTTCTCTATCTTTTGATGGAGTGGAAATATAGAATAAAAACACTGGGAGCCTTTATACTGCCCATTGCCTTTCTGGCAATGGCCTATGCTTCATTATCCGATGATGTTGACAGTGCCATATTCCCCCTCATCCCCGCCTTGCAATCCAACTGGCTGATATCACATGTGGCCACCTGTTTCATAGGCTATGCCTCCTTTGCTCTTGCAGCAGGTCTGAGCAGTATGTTTTTACTTAAGCAGAAAAGGACCGAAAAGGGTATCATGGCAGCTTTGCCAAACCTGAATATGCTTGATGACTTTACCCATAAAACCATTATTTTTGGTTTTATCTGGCTCAGCGCCGGAATTATCACCGGAGCGGTCTGGGCAAATTCAGCATGGGGCAGCTACTGGAGCTGGGATCCTAAGGAAACCTGGGCACTTATAACCTGGTTCGTTTATGCAATAACACTGCATACCCGCTATCGGATGGGCTGGAAAGGTACCAGAACTGCCTGGCTTTCCATACTGGGATTTATTTCAGTGCTCTTTACCTATTACGGTGTGAATTATCTTCTGTCAGGACTGCATAGTTATGGGGCAATTTAGCGTAACCTTTTTATGCTTTTCTTGCCCTCGAAAAATTGAAACAGCCGTATGAACACGAAATCATTGTTTGACCGTTGACTCTGTTCGCCTATCGAGAAGAGGCCAGCATTAAAAAATCATTCTTCGTGCATCTTCGATATATCGCCTATCTGGAGCACCAGAGTACCGACCCGTGTCAGCAGATTTAATCTGTTCTGCCTGATAGCCGGGTCTTCATCCATCACCATAACCTTATCAAAAAAATGGTCAATCGGATCCTTGATAACTAACAATATCTTCAAGGCATCAAGATATAATTTTTTCATCAAAAGAGGCGTAAACCGTTCTTCCACCTCTGTCAAACAACGAAAAAGCTCATTTTCTTCGGAGTGTTTAAACAGTTTGACATCTACATCCGTAGAAACGTTTTCCTTGATTATATTGCGAATACGTTTATAGCTGGCTGCCAGCACACTAAAGGCGGCATCCTTTTTAATCTCACTGAGCGCTTCAACACGGAGAGTACAGTCGTTCACCTCATCAAAACGCACGGAAGTGGCAGCCAGTACAGCCTCGGCATCACCATTTTTAGACACATAATCGTTTGTATAACGCCCTTCAATAAAAGAGAGTATAGCAGCAACAACGGTCTCTGTATTTTCAAAATGATAAAGCCCCAGGGCTTCCTGAAAAAGAGCGCGTAATGAAAGCTGAAAATGAAAATCCCTGATAAGCTGCAGTGATGTAAGTGCCAGTCTCCGCAGGCCAAAAGGATCTGCGGTGCCTGTTGGCTTCTGGCCAATGGCAAAACAACCGGCAATGGTATCCACTCTGTCTGCAAGGCCAACTATTGCACCCACCTTGCTTGCAGGTGACTGGGCACCTGCCCGCTTTGGCATGTAGTGTTCCCGAATGGCAGCTGAAACCACATCATTCTCCCCGGCAGCCCGTGCATAGGATTCACCCATAACTCCCTGCAGCGTTGGAAATTCACCGACCATTTCAGTCAACAGATCAGCCTTGCAAAGAGTAGCCGCCCGTATAGCATCCTCCTTACATTCAGGAGCAAGCTTTTCTGATAAAAATTCCGCCAAAGAAACTATCCGCTGATTCTTTTCCTGCATTGTGCCAAGTTTTGCCTGAAAAATAATGCCATCAAGAGCAGAAACATAGTCTTCCAGAGGCTTCTTTTTATCACTCATATAAAAGAAAAGAGCATCCTCCAAACGTGCTCGCAATACCCTCTGATGCCCTTTTCTGGTTAAGGTGACATCATCCATCACTGTGTTATTGACAGCGACAAAGCCTGCCTGTAATGACCCCGCCCTGTCAACGAGAGGGAAATACTTTTGATGCTCCCGCATCGAGGTAATGAGCACCTCATCAGGCAGATCAAGAAATTTTTCATCAAAGGTTCCACATACCCCCTGTGGATTCTCCACCAGGTTGGTAACTGTATCAAGAAGCGTTTCATCGACCAGTACCTGGGCATGTGCAATGCTACCATTTTCCTGTACAGCCTCACGCACACTTGCAAGTGTCGCCTTTCGCCTCTCTTCATAGCTGACAATTACACCACCGTTTCTTATTTTCTCATCGTAGACGGAGGCTGTCTCTACGACGATTTCCCTGTTATGTAAAAAGCGATGTCCATATGTACTGTTACCCGTTACAACTCCGGCATATTCGAATGAAATAACCTCATTATCACACAGAGCCAGTAACCACTTGACAGGCCTTGCAAAGGCTGTGCTTCCACTTCCCCAGCGCATTGATTTGGGAAACGAAAAACCTTTCAGTATTTCCAGCAAGATATCAGGTAACAGAGAAGATGTTTTCATACCAGCAACTTCACGTACCAGCATGAGATACTCACCTTTTTTGGTATCAACCACTGTAAGATCATCAACACTGGCACCCTTTGACCTGGCAAACCCTATTGCCGCCCTGGTATAGCTGCCATCTGCACCAATGCCAGCTTTGGTTGAGGGCCCCATGAATTCTTCAACCCTGTCATTCTGCTTCAAGGCAAGCTCTTCCACTCGCATGACAAGCCTGCGAGGTGTCCCCATAATACTGATTTCACCATGGGCTATGTGTGTCTCTTTTGCCTTTTGGGAAAAACCTGCCTTCATCTGTTTGAGGGCGGGCAGTATAAAACCGGCAGGCAGCTCTTCTGTACCTATCTCGAATAATAATGTACTCATTTTATTTCATTCGTAATTGTTCGTTATAGATTGTCAGGGGTATGTTCTGACTCGATAAAGGCAAAGGTGGAATACCCGTCATTCAGGCTTTCCACCGTCACAGAATACCACTTCAGTTCATCACACGTTCTCAACACATTATCAATTCTTGCACAGAACTGCTCAACAGTGGATTCATCCCCGGCCACACATTCTGCACGATTTTCATGCATGGCACCTTCAATGAGATATATCAAATCCTCTATCCAGATAAACTTTCGAAACCTCACCGCAATATGGGCGATCCCCCATTGTCCGGTAGAAAACGTTTCTTTCTGCCCATCACCTCGTAAAAGAGATCGTGTAACAGGTACGGATATCTTTAATTCAAGGTTATCTGTTGAACTCATGGACCCATACATGCTGCAATCATAGCGACAGCTGTAAAGGGAATTTTCATCGTCCATGGACAGGAAATATGGAAAATGTATTTCAATATGTGAAGATTCAGCGTCAAGCCGTTTTTTCATCTCTTCAAGAATCGTATGAAAATTCTTCAAGTCAATTTCGCCATGAAACATATTCAGGATTTCAATAAACCTGCTCATATGTGTTCCTTTAAACCTGTGAGGAAGGTTCACATACATATTCACAGAAGCAATGGTATGCTGCTTTCTGTTTTTTTTATCAAGCAGGGTTATGGGGTAGGAAATTGTTTTTACCCCCACCTTTTTTATATCCACTCTGCTGTCATCAGACAAACTCTGAATATCTTTCATATCAGCCAGCTCTATTTATCTCCAGGCACCGTCCAACCACCTGATTCTTTTTGTTTGAAAAAGCTGCCAGGCAGCCTTTCTCATTAATCTATATGCCGTTTTACTGCTTCTTTCAACCGTTCAAGGTTCGAAGATTTTACGACATATTCCTCAGCAGCCCAAACACCAATATTCTGCTTAAATTCGGGAAAGGCACTGCTCAGGATTACTGGAGTTTCAGATGACATCTTTTTCATTTGTCGCAACACTTCAATACCATCCATTCCAGGCATCTGAATATCAAGTATCACTATATCCGGCCGCTCCTGTTCGAACAGAGAAAGTCCTTCTTCACCATCTTTTGCCTCAACAACCGTATATCCCTCATCCTGAAGTTCCTGGGTATAGATAAAGCGTATACTTGCATCATCGTCAACCAGAAGTATCTTTTTCACAGCACCCTCCTCTTTTACATTGCACTTCGTAAAAATGAAGCAGCTTCTTCAGGCGGTACAGGATTTATATGAAAACCTGACCCCCATTCAAATCCTGCAATGGAAGTAAGTGTGGGAACAATTTCAAAATGGTAATGGTAATGCTCAAGAGAATCCACTCTGAGCGGTCCGGTATGCAGAACAAAGTTATACGGAACATCAGCGATACATGCATCAAGACGTCTGAGACTCTCAGAAAAAACTTCAGCGAGCTTCAGTAACGCATCGTCTGTCTCTTCTCGAAATGTTGACCTGTGCTTTTTGGGAAGAATCCACATTTCAAATGGAGTTCTGGGAGCAAAAGGTGCAATAGCTATAAAATCTTCATTTTGGCAAACCACCCTGCTTCTGGTGCGCATCTCCTGTTTTATGATATCACAGTATATACAACGCTCCTTGTATTTATAGTAAGAAAGAGATCCGTTTAACTCAGAGGTGATCAGATGTGGAAGCACAGGTAATGCGATAAGCTGGGAATGGGAATGTTCCAGAGATGCGCCCGCTGCTTTTCCATGGTTTTTAAAGATCATCACATACTGAAAGCGCGGATCCTTCATCAGATCAATGATCCTGTTACGGTAGGCCTGAAACACCATGGCCATTTCCGGTACAGGTAAAAAGGAAAAGTCCAGATCATGATCTGGAGTTTCAATAAAAACTTCATGCGCTCCGATACCGCCCATTTTATCATAAAGGCCCTCACCCTCCTTATCAAGACCACCCTCTATGATAAGTGCCGGATATTTATTGGGAACCACGCGCAGCTTCCAGCCGGATGTATTTGCCTCACTATGCTGAGGATCTCTGATAGCAAAAACTTCAGGAGGTGTTGTCGCCTCATTTCCGGGACAAAGCGGGCAGAACCCACTCTCAAGAACTTCCGGCTTGTCCACCAGAAAATCCGTGGGTCGTTTACTTCGTTCCTTCGATATGATAATCCAACGCCCCAGTATGGGGTCTCTGCGAAGTTCGGGCATACCTTACTTTCCCTGAGATCGTTCTTTCTGTTCCTGAAATGTCTTGCAATCTATACAGAGTGTTGTTACCGGGCGGGCTTCAAGACGTTTCAGACCGATCTCTTCTCCACATTCCTCACAAATACCAAACTCGCCCTCTTCAATACGCCCAAGAGCGGCTTCAATCTTTGCGAGAAGTTTTCTCTCCCTATCCCGTAGTCTAATCTCAAAACTACGGCCTGATTCCAGTGTAGCCCGATCATTTGGATCAGGAACATTTCCAGAGTTACCGGTCATACCGGAAAGGGTTTTTCCTGCTTCATTTACTATTTCTTCACGTTTCCGGAGAAGCTGTTGCTTGAATTTTTCCAGATTTTCTTGTTTCATTACAAGCTCTTACCTCCACATCTTTTCTGGAGATAACCTCACATGTTCAATTTATAGCATTCCATAAAAGCCACCGGCAACTCACCTGATCTGAAAAGCCGCGTCCGGTGTTAATTGTGACTCTGTTTTCTTCTACTACTTTCCCAGTACCTCGTGAAAAATTCTGGAGAAAAATCCCTCATTCTCATCATTCTGGCCATGTTCTTCGCACATGTTTTCAAATTCCCGTAAGATCTTTTTCTGTTCGTCACAAAGGTTGGTGGGAGTTTGAACATGTAACTCTACAATCATGTCACCACGTTTTTTGTAACGAAGGCTTTGCACGCCTTCATTTCTTAAAATAAATTGTTCTCCGGACTGGCTTCCCTCAGGAATCGTTAATTTGCTCTTACCATGAATTGTCGGCACTTCAATTTTTGCACCTAAAGCGGCCTTCACCATGGAAATAGGCAGCTGGCAGTAGATATTGTCTCCGTCACGTTTGAAGAAATCATGCTCATCTACAAAGAGTACAACAAAAAGATCTCCCGCCTGACCGCCGCGCCGTCCGCCCTCACCTTCATCGCGCAGACGCATCTTCGCGCCATTATCGACACCTGCTGGTATTTTAACAGATACGGTCTTGGTTTTATCAACAAGCCCCCGTCCATCACAATCATTACATGGTTCTGTTACAATCTGGCCTTCTCCGTTACAATGTGGACAGGTGGAGCTCACCTGAAAAAAACCCTGTGAGCGGATTACCTGCCCCCGGCCACCGCAACTAGGGCAATCATCCCTGCTATAGCCGGGACGGCACCCTGTTCCATCGCAGGTCCAGCAGGTATCTTTTTTGGTAATTCGAATCTCTTTGCTGACACCATGTACTGCTTCCATGAAAGATATGGAAAGATCATAACGTAAATCATTTCCGGCGATAGGACCATTTCTGCGAGCAGCAGAACGCCCTCCGCCAAAACCAAACAGATCACCGAATATATCACCAAAACTGGAGAAGACGTCATCAAAGTTACCAGGTCCCGAATAGCCGCTGTTTTTTAGACCATCATGACCATATGTGTCATATATCTGTCTTTTTTGGGCATCACTTAAAACTTCATAGGCTTCGCTGCACTCTTTAAACTTTGCTTCAGCTTCTTTATCACCAGGGTTACGATCAGGGTGATATTTCATGGCGAGCTTACGATATGCCCGCTTTATTTCACTGCCATCTGCCCCTTTGTTTACTGACAGTATATCGTAATAATCTCTTGGCATGACTTGCAAACTCTCTTTCTATACGTCCTGTACCCCGGTCTCTTCAACCGGAGTCTCACCCTCATGCGCTTCATCATCCATAAGTCCGGGAAGCCCATCAATATTTCCAAAGGTTACTTTCCCCGCAGCAATCTCACGCAGCGTCATTACAACCTCTTTGTTTTTACCAGCAACAAGAAAGGGTTCACCCTGTCGATGCTGACGGATACGTTTAACTGCAAGATGAATGAGATTAAAACGATTGTCATCCCCTACTTCATCAAGACAGTCTTCAACTGTTATTCTAGCCATTTTTACCTCATACTCAATTATTTATATATCGATGTTTATCGTTATTAACACCGTAACTTCAGACTGTTTTCACATTCAGAAAAAACATGTTACTTCTTTTCAAAAGGATTACGCACCAGCAGTGTTTCATCTCTATCCGGTCCCACCGAGATAATAGTGGCGGGTACCTCAAACATGTCTTCTATTTTTTTGATATAATCTCTGGCATTTTGCGGAAGATCGGCAAAATTACGTACACCATCTATTTCTTCACTCCAACCTGGCAACTCTTCATAGACTGGTTTCACTGCTGCAGCCTGTTTTATACTGGCAGGCATGGTATGATATTTTTTCCCATCAAGCTCATATTCCCTTGCAATCCTGATAACTTTCTGACCGGAAAGGACATCAAGTTTTGTAATGGCAAGTCCTGTCAACGAGTTCAGCCGAACGGCATCTTTGGCAACAACCCCATCAAGCCAGCCGCATCGCCTTTTCCGGCCAGTGGTTGCCCCAAATTCCCCGCCCCGTTTCTGCAGTTCATCGCCTGGATGATCAAACAGCTCGGTCGGAAACGGTCCCTCACCAACCCTGGTGGTATATGCCTTGAGGATACCTATCACCTCATCAATATGAGCAGGGCCTACGCCGGCACCGTTACAGGCGTTACCGGCAACGGTGTTGGATGAAGTGACAAAAGGATAGGTACCATGATCAATATCCAGCTGCGTGCCCTGTGCTCCTTCAAAGAGAATATGCTTCCCCTCTTTTCTTGCCCTGTCAAGCTCAACTGATACATTGCCACAGTATGGCAGGATTCGCTCACCATACTGCTCGAACGCAGCGTAAATCTCCTTGAAATCCATCGGTTTTTCATCAAATTTCCGGGTCAAAAGAAAATTCTTTTCCTCCAGATTTGCTTCCAGTTTATCATGAAAAACGCTCATTTCCCTGAAATCACCAACGGTAATGCCTGATCTTCCGACCTTATCCATATAACATGGACCGATACCACGGCCTGTTGTACCTATTTTCTTTCCTTTGGCAAGTGACAGTTCAACAGCCTTATCAAGTTTCGCGTGATAGGGCATAATAAGATGAGCCCGGTCACTGATCATGAGTCTTTCCGGTGTTACGGGAAGATTCTTTTCCTGCAGTTCATCAATTTCCTGTAAGAGTACGGCAGGATCAATAATAACTCCGTTTCCAATGGCACATTTCTTGTCTTCATAGAGTATCCCTGATGGAATAACATGAAAGATAAACTGCTGTCCCTCTACCACAAGGGTATGTCCCGCGTTATTTCCACCTTGAAAACGGACAACGTAATCGGTATAACGTGTTAAAAGGTCAACTATTTTCCCTTTACCCTCATCACCCCACTGGGTTCCTACAATTACAACACTGGACATATTTTCTCCCGAAACGGTAATTATTCAGCCCGATATGGATGTAGACGTCAAGACACCGACCATGGCATTTCAGTACGCACAAAATAATAATAATAGTTCTTTTTATGTTCAAAGTCAATCATTCACACTTCCAGGATCAAAACAAAAATATACCCTGGTGTCCAGATAGAGTGACAGTTTTGAATAATAGGGTTTTTCAGGGGAGAACACGAACCCCTTTACACGGATATTTAATTGATATATCGAAATCTTACACCAACCTGAAGATCGTTTCAGACCAGCGCCAGGATTTGCTGAAAAAGCAAGTATCCATGATACCAGGAATAACGCCTGTATTTCCCCGGCAGACTCGCTGGTTTATTGACAGGCTATGACAAATACCGTACTGTTACCAGACAGCAGTTTTTTTAAACGACAAATCATTTATCCAGAAGGCTGCCTGACCCCGCCGGCCAGGACATGATGGCAATCGCAGACTCTTTGAGTTTACTCTGGATATTACAGATACAGCAGGATATTTTTTATGTTGGGAATAGGTTTGCCAGAGTTACTTGTCATCATGGCAGTGGCACTCATTGTTGTCGGTCCTGATAAATTGCCAGGTCTTGCCCGCTCAATAGCAAGAACCTTAATGGATCTCAAACAGACAGCAGAAGAGGTCAAAAACAGCTTTACTGAAGAAACAAATTCGTTATCTGATATTAAACCGGAGCTTGAAGATGCTGCCAAACGTCTGCGGGAAACCGTAATTGAACCGCAATCTGATCTCTGGCAGGAAAACCTGGCAGATGGTGGACACTCGTCAACAGCCTCATTGCAATCAACTCCTGACAGCAACAATCGCCCTGCAGAAGCATCAGACCAGCCAGATCATGTCATCTCTGCACCCGCCGCTGAGGATCCTTCAGGAGAAGACAAACCCGCTTCTGGAAAAAAAGGGAAATCATCAGACAATGCTTGAGCAGGCCATCCAGGTTTTCAGACCGCATCATAAGGAACTGAGGAACAGAACGGTCAAGGTAATCCTGTCCATCGTCATCTGTACCTGTATCACCTACGTTTTCTCACAGGAAATAGCCGGTTTTTTTATTGCGCCGCTGTACAAGGCAAGTCCTCTGCTGGACAAGCTCGTTTATACAAATTTACCTGAAGCCTTTATCGGTTATATTAAACTGAGCCTGCTCATAGGTTTTGTTGCCAGCTTTCCCGTCATTCTCTACCAGCTCTGGTCCTTTGTTGCGCCAGGACTCAAACACAATGAGAAAAAGTTTGTGATCACTGTGGTATTCTGGGGCAGCTTCCTCTTTGCACTGGGGGCATTTTTTGCCATCTTTGCAGTTCTGCCGCCCATGCTCGCCTATTTTATGAGCTATACATCTGAAACGCTGCTTCCTCTGCCCCGTTTCAGCGGATATCTCACCTTCATAGCCCGTTCTGTAATTGCATTCGGGCTTGCTTTCCAGATCCCTTTTCTCATGGTTATGGCTGGAAAGGCAGGACTGGTCACCCGTGTATATTTCTCAAAAAAACGGATCTATTTTTATGCCGCCATCGTCTTCCTTGCTTTTCTTTTAAGCAGTGGCGATATAATGGCTACCATCCTGCTCACCATCCCGCTGGTTATACTCTATGAAACAGGTATCACGCTCATGAAATTCTTCAGGCCGAATACAACCAGCCTGATTTGAAAATTCCTTCCACTGCTGAAAAATCAAGATCAGCCCATTTCGTTTTTTAACAGACAGCAGGAAATGGCAGATTCAGGTCTGCCGTCAGCCGTGTATTCAATAGTAGCAGGCTGCAAAAGTTTATTCATCACACAACCCTCGGCTATTTCAAGGGTAAAGAGCTGCTGCTCGGTAATGCCATCCTGCCTTTTTAACTGATTATCCTCAATACAGTAACTGTGCAGAGGATAGTCCTCACACAGAGGGCAGGTATAGACCCGGCCATTGGGGAAAATAAAATAGTTTTCAGCAACCAAGCCAGCACATTCAAATTTTTCCTTTTTCTCTAAATAAACCTTGGGATAGGTAACATGAATTCCCTGCTCGGCACACAAGCGCGCCACCTCCGGGACTGTATCAAGCCACCGTTTTCTGTCGACCTGCCAGACCTGCTCTTCATTGCAAGCATCTGTTTCCGCGCTGTTCCCTCTCAACCCGATCACCTGAATGAAAAATCTGCGCACACCAAAAGATGAGAGGAGAGGTACCATTCTATGAAGATGAGCAATATTACGCTGATTCACCGTATAGATAACCCCGACATTATATCCCATGGCCAGTGCTTTTTTCAGATTGCCGGTACATACATCAAAAGCCCCGGTGCCCCGAATAGTGTCATTAACTCCTGCATCAGGACCATCAATGCTGAAGCTGAGATAGTCGATCAGCGCAGGTGATGATTTTTTCAACAGATCATGAAAAAGGTAGCCATTGGTATCGACAGTGACATTAAACCGCAACTGCTTGGCAACACGGATACATTTTGCAAGATCCGGATGTAATGTGGGCTCTCCGCCCAACAGCACAAGATTGGTCTTTTTTTCCCGGTGAGAAAAGAGCTGCAACCATGAAGAAATGGTGGAAAGGGATAGCATTTCAGAGCCATGTTGCTCCTTGTTGATGTAACAGTGTCGGCATCGCAGGTTACAGCCCGTGAGAATATGGAAAAATACATTTCTCTCCCCGCGACGAAACCCCACTGTTTTTGGCTCTGATTTCATAATTTCTGCTTTGACACAACTGTTTTATTCTTTTCAGGATTTTTCCAACCCCGTCTTTTGCGCAACTGTATACTCCTTTAATAGCGTTCCTGCCAGATAATCGGAGGGGGAATCATTAAAAAACTTCTGAAAAAGTGACAGACACGCAGAACGCAATACACCAGAAATCACCTCAATGCGCATCGTGGCATAGAGTGGAGACAGATTTTTCAGCTCGACCGAGGTACCTCCACCCATCACATCCTCATATCCGTAGACAATGGAATGGATGTTATTGAGGATCAGAGTGGAAAAACACATGAGGCAGGGCTCCATCGTACAGTAGATACGCAATCTATTGCGCAATCGCTCAGGATATTCGGCATAAAGCGTGCGAATTGCCGTAATCTCGGCATGTTCAAACTCATTATAAACACTGCTTTTCTCGCGTTTGCCGGTACAGACAATTCCTTGTTCATCAACAATCACACAACCAACCGGAAACTCATTAAGCGCCAAGGCCTTTCTGGCTTCGCCAATGGCCACTTCCATATATCTTTCATCAACTGCGTCCATGTTTTTCCTTTCTCATTCACAGAGTCCTGCCAAATTCAAGCAACCTGCTGTTTACCACACAACCCGTATGAATTTGGAGAAAATCACCAGCTCTCTTCGTAAAAGGCAGGTAGACGAGCTCCCATTTGACAACCGTGACTCCAATATCTTGAATACGCGGGAAAAATTTCTTTTTATCGAGGACACTATGAGCCATTACGGTTGTAACAGACTGCCCGGCCTCTTCAGTCGAGAGTGTCACTGGATAAAGAGGTGCTGCCAGCTCGCGCGCACCTTTTGGCAGTTTCATTTCTGAAAAGGTAAGGTTTTTTGCAATTTTAAGAAAATCATGAGGTCTGACCTTAAACCCGGGAATCCAAAAAGCCAAAGGCTGCTGTTCATGTTGCTCCCGTATCACAACCGGGTGGTTGGTAAGGCGTAAAAAATCGGCAAGACTCTTCAGATCCACACCTTTAAAAGCAACGAATAATTTCCAGAACGGCAGCAAGATATCACCATTTCCCGCTACAAGACTCCAATCAACCCTTGCAAATCTTCCATGCATTTCTCTCCAGACAGAGACGCAGTTACGGCAGTGCAGGGCAAGACTGTCCCGTGCACCTTCCAGACTGCCTCCACAATGCGGACAGAGAAGCGGTATAAACTGAGGCTGCCAACTGTCATCATAGGAAGAGGTTACACCTTCAAGCTCGGAAACCTGAGAGGAACCTGGTATTTCACGATTGAGTACCGCATCCAGTAATCCCTCATCACCTGGCAAGGTGGGCAGATAGATGACACTGACGCTTTCTCCTATATAGGCACGGTGATAGACCTCACCATGTTTTTCAGAAAAGGCATCATTTATCCGGGCTGCCTCAACAAAGATGTCTTTTACCTTCTTTGACAGATGAAAAAAACGTCCTCCCCGATGAGCAGCAAGCGGCAAAAGCTTCATGGCCTGAGGACGCAGGCCAAGCTTTAGAGGCAGCTCGCAGATCTCGGTTCCCAACTGCGTTGTGTCAATAACCCTGTATGCGACCTCCTTTCCCTGACAGGTGAAAATCTGCCCTTTAAAGCGTAGATACGGAAATGAAAGCACCTCACCTGCAGCTCTTTCAGGTGGCAGACTGTAGGGAAGGGTAAAACGCCGGACACCACGTTGCAGCAGATAGTTCCGTCCTTCACAATAGGGGCACCTGATTATCCTGTCAGTCTCATCAAGCTCAACCGGAGCACCGCAGGTAGGGCAGGCCTGTAGATAACTAAAATTCATCAGCTCTGGTCAAGGGACTGCCCGCATTGATTACAAAACCCGGAACCCGGAAGGTTCTCCTGCCCGCATTCCCGGCAAAACACAGGTTGTGGTCTGCTGTCTGCCGGATAGCCGCATTTTGAGCAGAACCTGGCATTGGGTGTAAGATTCTTCTGACAGTTACTGCATTTTTTTATAATAATCTGCTGATGGCCGCAATATGGACAAAACCGGGCGTTTTCAGGAATATCAATTTTACATTCACGACAGGCAGCCATCTGGACAGTCCCCTGTGTCTGCTGTCTGGCGATGCCCGTCTGCGAGAACATGGCAGGCATCATAAGCCCCATTCCCATTCCAATTCCTGCCCCTGCCTCACCCTGAGCCGTTGCCGCCTTTTCCATGGCCATGGCAGCCTTCATCTTCACAAAGTTTTCCATGTCGTTGATGACACTGAGTCTTCCCTTATCATCAATAGCCTTCTGCACATCCTCCGGCGGAGTAATCGAGGTAATGTAGAGATGACTGAGCCTGAGCCCAAAATCAGCAAAATCACTTGTCAACCTTTTCTGCAAAGCAATGGAAAGCTCGTCAAACTGACCGGGAAGATTCAGGATACTATCAAGTTTTTCACCGAGATAATCATTCAGCCTGGACACAATAATTCGTTTCAGATAGGTACTGATATCTTCTGTTTTGATTTTCCCCATGGTACCAACCATCGAGTTAATAAACAATACCGGCTGAACAATCTGGATATTGAACATACCATGAGCCCGCAGGCGGACCAGGCCAAGCTCTGAATCACGAAAGGCAATGGGATTACTCGTCCCCCATTTGAGATTTGTAAAGTATTTGAGATTAACGATGTAAACCTCAGCCCGCAAGGGACTGTCACCACGCCAGGGAATAGATAAAATCTTGGTCAGAATGGGCAAGTTAGCCGTCTTCAGGGTATGCCTGCCCGGGCCAAAGCCATCACAGGCCTTGCCCTTGTAATACATAACCCCTGCCTGGCTTTCACGAATAGTGAGTTGTGCCCCGTACTTAATCTCGCCTGAACCATATTCGGGCAGCCTGTGCACCAGCTCCTCACCAGATTCATCAAACCATTCAATGTTTTCAAGAAATATACCGCCATCAAATCTGTTCATATCTCACTTCCTCTCTGTTTGTTTTACCAGTCTGTTTCAGACCTGTAAGGGTGATAACGCGATATCAACATCATCTGTATGCACATCATCACAAACAACCACCTCTCCAATCTTCCTGGGCAGAATATAGGATACCTTCCCGGAAACCGCCTTTTTATCTGCCAGTATATACTCTTTCAATTCTTCTCTCTTGAATTCTTCGGGGATCTCAACCGGGAGATCATATGTCTGTAACAACCTGATCAGGGTATCCAGAACCTTCCTGTCAAGCATGTTCCTGCTTACAGCAATACGGCCAGCCGCAACCATACCCATGGCCACTGCCTTTCCGTGGATAAGCGTGAAATTCGATGCCGCCTCAACCGCATGTCCAATAGTATGACCATAGTTGAGAATCCTGCGAAGATCAGCTTCCCGTTCATCCTCAGCGACAACATCCGCCTTTATCTTGCAACAGGTGAAAAGGACGTCCACCAGGGCATGATGGTCCAGCTGCATGATCTTCCTGCTGTTATGCTGTAAATACGTAAAAAAATCAGCATCACGGATCACACCATATTTAATAACCTCAGCCATCCCCCCCAGGAATTCCTCCCTATCGAGGGTAGAAAGGACATCAGGATCAATAAACACTGCCCTGGGCTGATAAAACGCTCCAATCAGATTTTTCCCTTCGGGAATATCCACACCGGTCTTTCCCCCTACAGAGGAATCCACCTGAGCCAGCAGGGAGGTGGGCACCTGCACAAAGGGAATCCCTCGCATATAGGAAGCAGCCGTAAACCCTGCAAGATCACCAGCGACACCGCCACCCAGGGCGATAACAGCATCTTTCCGGTCAAATCGCATCCTGGCCATCTTGCGACATATTGTGGTAAAGGTCGCCGGATTCTTACTCTCTTCACCGGCTGGAAAGACAATCATCTCACTTTTCAGCCCGTTTTTTTCAAGACTCTGCTGCAAGGCCGCACCATAGAGCCCGGCCACCGTGGAATCAGAAACAATGCAGTACCTGTTTCCAATACCACTCTGTACAAGGCTTTCACCTATGCCTTGCAGACAACCATGTTCTATGATTATGGGATACGCCCTCGCTCCCAGTCCCACCACCAGTTTCTTCATACTCTTCAACGCTGTAAGGATTTATTTTGTGCGACTAACCCGGCCAATTTACGGTGTCCTGGTAAACGGATATTCTCTCTTCTCTAATACAGTTATCATCATCTCTTATATTACCAGAAAAAAAGGAGATACCACCACTGAGGCAGTATCTCCCTGAACAAGAGATATGGTAAAGGATCAACTATCCTTACATGGCATCTCCAGATGCAGCTCCCTGCATTTTTACTTCCACTTTCTCAGTGAGACCCTCATAATACTCTCTCAAGTGAACGAGTACTTCGTCACGACCGAAATGATCAACAATCTCGGCACCTTCTGACAGAGCTTTACGCAGTTTTGTTCCTGAGAGGATTACGCGGGACTCCTTATCGTGGTTACAGGTACGCAAAGAGGCCATACCGTCACACTTATGACAATAGAAGGTCCAATCAATCTTCATCGGCTTGCAGAGCAGATCCTTGGCCGGATCACCGGTGGTGGGGATCTTGTCAAAGATTTCCTGCGCTTCAAACAGACCATAGAAATCGCCAACGCCGGCGTGGTCACGACCGATAAGCATGTTGTTAACACCGTAGTTTTGACGGAACGTTGCATGCAGCAGTCCTTCACGCGGTCCGGCATAGCGCATATCAAGCGGATAACCGGCAGAGATCACATTTTCTTTCACGAAGTAGTTGTCTATAAGGATATCAATGGCCTTAACACGGACAGGTGCAGGGATATCACCAGGCTTGAGGTTACCAATCAGGGAGTGAATCAACACACCATCACATACCTCTACAGCGATCTTTGCCAGGAATTCGTGGGAACGGTGCATGGGGTTTCTAAGCTGCAGTGCTGCAACATTGGCCCAGCCGCGCTCATCAAACATGGCACGAGTCTCGGCAGGAGTCAGATATACACCAGGATATTCTTCAGGATATTCACCTTGAGATACCACTTTTACCGGGCCTGCGAGATTATAATCCTTTTGGGCCATAACCATGATGACACCAGGATGATCCTCGGGCGCGATTTTCCAGAAGTTGCCATCTACTGATTCCTCGCCTTCACCAAGAAATATTTTTTCACATTCCCATTTTTTGTCATCTTCTGTCATCTCGTATTTTTCGGTGACCTTCATGGTTGCATATATTTCACCATCTTTTACGAGAGCAATTTCATCGCCTTCAGCAATGGCAGAGGCATCATCACTGGAAACATCAAGGGTAATAGGGACTGGCCAGAATGTTCCATCAGCCAGCTGGAAGTTCTCACACACGCCTTTCCAGTCAGCCTTGCTCATAAAACCTTCAAGGGGAGAAAAACCACCGATTCCCATCATGATCAAATCACCCTTGGCACGGGCAGAAATTTCCACCTGCTTGAGTCCTTTTGCTTTTTCCAGTTCCGCATCACGTGCAGCACCTTCGAGAAGTGCACATACCAAGCCTTTTCCACCGTGAGGAGCAACTAATTTCGACATAGAATACCTCTTTTGTTGTATATTAACAAAAATTTGCTACGTCCGCAGTGACGTAACCGCCAATGAATACCCATTCATTTTGGAAGCAGTATATATCCAAAAACAAAAGGAATGGCAAGGAAAAAAATTGCAGTTTTCTACCACCTTCTGACAGGAGTATTCGCGAGAAAACCCCGGTTGCAGGATCAGGGAAAATGTGACAGTCCCCTTTCCTGTCTGTTCGAGAAAAATTCGATTAAAGACATTAAAAAAACATTAAAGGGTGGGGGTAAAAGACCGTAATCGCAGGGCGTTGGAAACCACGGAAACGGAACTCATCGCCATCGCAGCTCCTGCAATCATGGGATTAAGCTGCGGGCCACCAAAGATATATAACACCCCGGCAGCAACAGGAATACCTATTACATTATAGGCAAAGGCCCAGAACAGGTTCTGTCTGATATTTTTCATCACCTTGCCAGACAGCTCAATGGCTGCAAGCACACCTGAAAGATTGCCACGCATTATTACACAATCACCCGACTCCATCGCAATGTCGATCCCTGTGCCCATAGCAATGCCGATATCCGCCCGGGCAAGAGCAGGAGCATCATTCATGCCGTCTCCCACCATTGTTACAACCTTTCCTTTTTGCTGATTTTCCTCGACCAGTGCAGCTTTCTGATCTGGCAGGACCTCTGCCACCACCTGTTGAATCCCCAGCTCATCGGCAACGGCTCTGGCCGTAACCCGGGCATCACCGGTAACCATAACCGGAGTGATGGCCAGCTCTTTTATTTTTTTTATCACCATTTCAGCTTCAGCTTTAATACTGTCAGCAATGATGATCCTGCCGGCAAATTTTTTATCAACGCCGACATAGAGGATGGTCTTTCCCGGATGCTCCTCTTCAGCTGCCGAAATTTCCCCGTTATCTACATGCTCCAGACAAAATGTCCTGTTCCCTGTAACGACGTTTATACCGGCGACATGACCACGCACGCCCCTGCCGGTACTGTTTTCCACCATTTCTGCAGTGCTGAAAGAAATATCCTCTTTCTCACAATACCTGGTTATGGCAGCAGCAAGAGGATGTTCTGAATACTGCTCCAGACTGCCCGCAAATGCTGCAATTTCCCTGGTAGAAAAGTCACCGGCAGCTTCTATTCCAACAACCTCCGGCCGCCCCTCGGTAACCGTACCGGTCTTGTCAAAGAGGAGCACATCCGTCTTTTCCAGCAATTCGAGTGTTGCACCATTTTTGACAAGAATACCCAACTGGGCACCCCTGCCTGTTCCCACCATCACCGATATGGGTGTTGCCAGCCCCATGGCACAGGGACAGGCTATGACCATCACTGCTATGAAAAAGCGGAGTGCGCCAGAAAAACCGACATCACTGAAACCATACCAGCAGGCACCTGTTATCACGGCAAAAATCATTACTGCCGGAACAAAATAGTAACTCACCTTGTCGGCTATCCTGGCAATTGATGGTTTAGAAGCCTGCGCCTCAACAACAAGCCTGACAATACCGGCAAGCAAGGTCCCATCACCTGTCTGTTCTGCCACCATGGTAAACGGAGTATGACTGTTGACAGTCCCTCCATAAACAGAATCTCCCACATTTTTATTCACCGGCATTGATTCACCTGTCAACAGTGATTCATCAAGTACAGGGTCACCGCTGTTGATGGTGCCGTCAGCAGGAATACTTGCACCGGGACGAATCAGCAGTATATCACCTGGTTTAATACGAGCAGCAGGAATTATTTTCTGCTCATCACCCTGTAAAACAACTGCCTTTTTCGGGGCCTGTTCCATGAGCAGGCGAATGGCATCCGAGCTTTTTCTTCTGGAGCGCAGCTCAAGATATTTTCCCAGAGAAACAAGGGCTATAAGAACACCGGCAGATTCAAAATAGAGATCCATGGCTTTCATATGGGGATCAATACCAACGAGTATCTCTACAGTGTTCCAGCACGAGTACACGAAGGCCGCACCTGTACCCATGGCGATGAGGCTGTCCATATTAGGTGCCTTTCTAAAAAGGGCGGGAATCCCCACAGTATAAAAATTTCTTCCCAAAAACATAATTATGCTGGCCAGTAAGAATTGCACCAGCGCAAAGGTGAGCGGCGAGGTATGCGGAGAGAGAAAATCAGGTAAAGGAATGCCTGCCATCTCCCCCATACTGATTACCAGCAAGGGCACGACTAATATCAACTCGTATATGAGCCTTTTTTCAGCAACGTGCAGCTCTTGCAGTTTTTCATCATCAGGGGTAAGATTTTCATCTGATTTTTCAACAACATCTTTGGCTGTAAAGCCAAGTTTATGAATTCTTTCCGTGATTTCAGCCTCTTCTATCAGGGCAGGATCATACAGAAATTCGCCCTGCTCAGTGGCAAGATTGACAGAGGCTCTGTCAACGCCTTCCATTTTTGCAACTACCCGCTCTATTCTGGCCGAACAGGCAGCGCAATGCATACCGCCAATTGTCACTTTCAAATTCTTCGCCACAGCACCCTCCGTCAGTCGCCTCTTGCAGTTTCTCTTTTCATACTTATTAGTTTCTCCTAAATGAATATAATTGGTTTTACTGAAAAAACCATAACTATTGCCGGATGTTCACATGGCCACACTGGATAAGCTGATCCTTCAATCCAGGCATACGAAGTATGTCATCACAGCATACATTGCTGTTTCAAATTCTTCGTTTACCTGTGGATAGAGATTGGTACAACGAACGATTATTCAAGGCTTTCGCTTCCGGCAGGCAAACTGTAAAAACCAACGAGGAAGAATATGGCTGAAATACAAATTAAGGGAATGACCTGTGGACACTGTGTTGCGTCAGTAAAAGAAGCACTTGAAAAATTAGAGTCAATCAGTAACGTGGTGGTCAATCTTGAGAAAAACCTGGCAACCTATGAAGGTGATGTTGCACTTTCTGAGGTGGTACAGGCCATTGAGGATATAGGTTTTGAAGTCATCTAAACTGATGAGGAATCAGCGGCCTTATAGCTGATACTCCTTAATCTTCTGCAGCAGGGTGGGATAACTCATCTCCAGCATAATGGCAGCCCTGGACTTATTGCCCTTATTCCTGTCCAGGGCCTTTTTAATCAATTTGCTTTCCAGTTCACGGGTTGCCTCCTTAATGGAATAGCCGGAAAAGGTGAAATGATCTTCCCTTCTGCCATCACTGTATCCGGCAGTACCTGCATCCCCCAGATTTTCCAGATGAATAACATCTGTATCAGCTAACACAACCTCACGCTGAATGACGTTTTCCAGCTCACGCACATTACCCGGCCAGTCGTAACGCAGCATTTCCTTTTTTGATTCAGAGCTAAGGCCCTGAATGGCTGTACCGAATTTTTTATTGTATTTATCGATAAAAAAATGTGCCAAAAGCAGTATGTCATCCATCCTTTCCCGGAGCGGCGGCAGTGGCAGGGTCAAGACATCAAGACGGTAAAGGAGATCCTCCCGGAAACGTCCTTCCAGAACCTCCCTCTGAAGATCCCGTCCTGTGGCAGCAAGTATCCTCACATCAATCTTGCGTAAGCTGGAATCGCCGACCCGCCGCACTTCCTGCTCCTGCAAGACCCTGAGAAGTTTAACCTGCATAGGTGGGGGCAGTTCACCGATCTCATCCAGAAACAGGGTGCTTCCATTCGCCTCCTCAAAAATTCCTTTCTTGTTTTTTTCAGCTCCGGTAAACGAACCGCGCATATGGCCAAACAGTTCACTTTCAATGAGATCTGCCGGAAAACTCCCGCAGTTTATGGCAAAAAATGGTTTATCTCCACGCTGAGAGAGGGTATGGATTCCCCTTGCGAAGAGTTCCTTTCCCGTACCAGACTCACCCAGCAGCAACACTGAAGTATCATACCGGGCGACTTTTTCGGCGACTGTCAGCACCTTTTGCAAGGCTTCACTTTCACCGATGATATTTGTAAATCCATCACCGCGCTGCATCAATTTATTTTTTAACAGCCTGTTTTCCCTTTTCAGCTGTTCCCGTTCTTCCGCCTTCCTCAGGGTGAGAATCACCTCGTCTGTTTTAAAAGGTTTCGAGATAAAATCATAAGCGCCCTTCTTCATGCACTCAATTGCCAGATCAATGGAACCATAGGCAGACATCATAATGACCGTGGATTTTTCCAGTACATCCCTGTTTTTTTGCAAAAAATCCAGTCCGCTTATGCCTGGCATGCGCACGTCACAGAGAATAAAATCAAACTCTTCGTCCGCTATCAGTCTGCCTGCCTCATTGCCGTCAGCAGCCGTGGCTATGGTAAAACCATGACGAGAGAGCATAGCCGTAAGCATATGACGCATATTCTCTTCATCATCAACAATCAGTATAGTTTTTTGTTCCACAAGAATATCCCTTAAAAAAAGAAAAAGGAAGTATCCAGATCTTCCTACACCTCTGCAACAGGTATAACAATTGTTACCCGGGCACCACTATTATCACCTTCAATTCGCATTGAACCGCCGCTGTTTTCAATTATCGTCCTGGAAACAGACAAACCCAGACCGGTTCCCCTACCCACTTCCTTGGTGGTATAAAAGGGATCAAAGACATATTTTCCCTGCTCAGCGGAAAGACCAATACCATTATCTTCGATTATCAGTTGACAGCAGGCTTTACTTTCTACGATCACAGATTTTGCTGTTATAGCAATCTGTCCATCCGCCTTTTCACTGCTGGTAATGGCATCAACACTGTTCAATAAACAGTTCAACACCACCTGCTGTAAGTCTGACTCTCCGCAGGTGACCCTGCACACATCCTCCGCGACAGATACAGTAAAAAGAATATGATCAGCTGTCTGGTTTTTCAACATCTCGACCACAGAAAAAACTACATTTTCTATATCCGCGGGCTCACCATCGCCCTCCTCTTTTCTGGAATAATCAAGGAGCTGGCGAATGAGTCCTGAAACCCGCTGCAGTTCCCGTTCAGCCCGGTCAGCAAACTGCAAGCGATCTTCCCTGCCTAGATCCGCATGCCTCAAAAGCTCGACATAGCCCTGGACGATACCAATGGGATTGCCAATCTCATGGGCAATCCCTGCCGACATCCGGCCAATGGCAGCAAATTTTTCCGCCTCGACCAGGGTTTTCTGATTTTCAAGAATCTGGGTATTTGCCTGTTCCAGTGAACGGATGGATTCTGACAATTTCCTTTTATCCTCTCCTATCTGCACAAGCATGGTATGCAAGGCCCTGGCTACATAACTGAACTCGCTCCTCGGGTTGGAATATTTCAATATATCACGTGTACTGTCATGATACCTGCCTGCCAGTTCAACAAGATCTTCCAGTGGTGACATGATCTTTTTCCGTGCTCTGAAAAACCATAGTGCTGTTAGTATCACCCCGTTAACGAGGATATAAAAAAAGATAACGGGCTGCTTTGTAAAAATTTTTTCCCGCTCTTCGCGCAGATTGACAACTGTGGCAATACCTGTATTTTCCCCGCATGATGTCACCGGCCGGGCAACGACCAGCGCGTTGTAGGTTTCACCCAAAAATGTTTGCTGCCTGTCAGCCTTTGCAACCACCACCTGCTGCAGTGAGCTGCTTAACTTCAGGGCATCTGAGACAGAAGCGTCATCAAATCCAGTTGCAACAGACGGGGAAAAGCTGCCATCGTTCATTATAAACAGGGACGTCTCTGACACATCTCTACTATAGGTGGCAAGCAAGCTGCACCGGCCCGCAAAAACAGCCGCCTGTTCAGCTGTTGCCTGTTTTGCCATGCTGACAAGTAATCTTTCGACGTGCTGCTGCCAGATGGCAATCCAGACGATATTAAGAAAGACCATCGCCACAATCACAAAGGCGAAAAATTGAAAAGCCAATGACAAACGTAAGATTCCGCCGCGCATTGATCAGACCTGGTGACAAGCAAACAGATTAATAAAAGAACACAGAAAGCCCCTCGATACCATGTAATACTACACGGAGTTTTACCAGTATTGCCAGAGATTGTCAGGTAGTTTTTTTCCTTCTTTTACTTGACTATTCCAAAGACAGGAGTTGGATATGAGATCAAAATCATTTTCCGGCTGATTTTTTTCGATGTGGACGTATCAGACCGACCCGCGGCGGATCATAAGTCAGTTCAAATGAAGTGCCAAAATCTGGTAATGCGGACAAGTAATCGGGCACCAGCTCGTCAAGAGCAGCAGGATAACGTTGGTTTCGCATCGTAAACTCCCCGACTGCCTTTTGTACGGTAAGAGCTTTCCGGAGCATGTGAATTTCATCTTTATAGCGTTTACGTACACCTTTATCACTGCTGCTATTGAGCAAGGCCTGTAAACTAAGCAGACTTGCTTCAAGCTCTCCTCCTTCGGCCTCTAAAATTACAGCTAAATGGTTAAACATGGGTGGGGCGTCAGGAAGCCTGCTGGCTTCGCGTAAAATTGCTGCCGCCTGTAACGGCTTAGATAAATAGTTAAAATAGTTAAAGGCCTGAAAAAAAGGATAGATCAGGTTATTGGGTTCAACTGTTCTGCCAACAGAAAGTATTACGTTGACCTTACGGGCAAGTTCAGAAGAGATATAGGTCAGGTATGATTGTGCAAAATAGTACGGATCAGAAAATTCCGGGTATAAGCTAGCTATTTGTAAAAAGTTGTGCGCAAGCACATCCCCGTAACTCTCTGGCTCGATAGTGTTTGGTAGACCTCCGAGAAACACCGAGGATTGAATAAAAAATATTTCCGCTACCATCTGTCTGCCATATCCGCTCGCTATCTTTAAAAAAGAGGCCGCAGGTACTGGCGATAATGGTTTGTAAATACGTTTAAATGTTTTTTCCTGGACCGTAAAAATGCAAATATATAGCCCCAGGACGATAACAAACAACGGCAACAACAACTTTTTCATTTCAAATCCCGCCGCTGATAGATAAAGGCTGCCAGGCTTAGCACCACTGTAACAAAAAAAACGAGCAAAGCCCCATTGAGAAGAACACTGTCCCAGCTAATCGAATTATTTTCAGTAATAAGCCCCTTATAATCAAATCGCGAGAAATCTGGGAAAACAGCAGTTAACCAATACAAGATCATATCGACAGAAAGATTCTGGTTCAAGTCTTTTCCCTGAAAGGTATTTCGTACCACCGGCAAACCAGAGCAGATGAAATAATAACAGGCTGCCAGGAGTAGTACAGGAAATCCACCCCGCACCAGTGCGGAAAAAAGCAAAATAACCGCCAGCAGCATCAGCTCAATACTGTACAGCCCCGTCCACGCCAGGACATAATTCGCAGATGAAAGCAAGGGAAAGTACCCTGATTTGACCGAATCTTTAATCCATGCCAAAACAATGTAGCCCAATCCCGCCAGAATTAAGTTGAGCAACAGCAACAGCAAGCCCAGCCCGGCATATATCCCCAGTACATACTGGGTTCTGGATACAGGTCTGGCAAGCAGGGTATGAATAACACGTTTCTCATCATCCCACGCCATGGTCTGTACGCAGTGGAAAAAGAGAAAGAGAAGTCCGGTAAACCAGCCCACTGTGAGGATAAAATCACTACAAGCCCGACCAAGATCCTGTGGAAAGAAATCCATAAACAGGAGACCGCCGCTTTCCAGAGCCAGAGCAAAGAGAACAAGACTGATAATAGCGTAGCGCCTGAGCCCATCTACAATGGTAAGCCGGGAAACAGCCCATATTTTACGCAGCATATTCTGTCTCCCGATGCCGTTTGATACAGGCTAGATAGGCTTCTTCAATGGAATGCGCACCCTCCCTGGTGATGAAATCCGCTGGAAATCCCTGGAAAAGTGTCTGCCCCTCGTCCAGTACCAGCAGACTGTCCGCCAGACGATCCACATCTTCCAGGATATGTGAACAGAAGAGAATTGTCTTACCTTGCTCCTTAAGCTTTTGAATCAAAGTAATAATTTGCCCACGACCAAGAGGATCAAGACCACTCATCGGTTCGTCAAGAATCAACAGCTCCGGATCGTTGAGCAAAGCCAGAACAAAATTGGCCCGCTGCTGCATACCCTTGGAGTAGGTACACAGTCTTCGTTTGCGAGCCTGCCACAGACCGAGTTCTTTTAAAAGCATCTCGCCTCGCTTCCGGCAAACCTTCACATTCATAGCGCAGGTGGCTCCGGTAAAACGGATCAGATCCATTATGCTTAAGTTAGCGGGAAAACTGGCGGTTTCAGGCAAATAACCGATATTATTACGTTTTCCGAGATCATTTGCCGGACGGCCAAACAGGGAAACAGTCCCTTCACTTGGCCGGATAAAGTCCATAATCAGACGGATAGAAGTAGATTTCCCAGCACCGTTGGCACCAATAAGTCCAAGTGTCTGTCCTTCATCCAATTGAAAACTGAGGTTACACAGAGCAGGGTTCTGTTTTTGGAAAAGTTCTTTCGTATAATTTTTGCTAACTTCACTAAAGGTTATCATCACAGTTATTTGATACAAAAAACGGAAAGACAAATAACAATTATTCTGCATATTTGTCCTCCCGTTAAAAAAAATAGCACAACCTGAAGGTTGTGCTATTCAAAAATAATTCCAGGCCAAGTCTGCTTACTTCACGACCCAATTAGTCGCCCCTGACAATTGGTCAGTGTTAGCAGCAGGAGTAATACTAGCATCGCCAGCTGACAAAGCGGTTCCCACAGCTACAAGAACACTGTTCTGATACACAGCGGTAGAATCGCTATCAATACCATAGGTGGTATCACCTTGTACATGCTTACCAAATGCGTTGAATGCAGCAGAAGCAGTTGTTGCCGTTGGTAAAACATCCAAGTCAGCGTATACGGTTACTCCATTGCTTAATGGAATCTGAATACCTCGATTAGTACCAGAATTATCAACAGTGACGATAACATCTATTCGATTGTTACCACCTAAATCAGCCGCACCAGTAGCTGCAACAGTAAGGGCACCTATATTTGTCTGGGTAAAAGCAGCAGCGGCAGCCAATTCATCGGTACTGCCATAACGCTGCCAGTCGGCAAAAAGTGCAGCCTCACTGGTATTCAGGTTACGTACATCACTTTGGGCCGAGGCATTGTAGCTGCGCATACGGTAGGCAGCAAACTGGGGGATGGCGATAGCTGCCAGAATACCGATAATGGCAACAACAATCATAAGCTCGATCAGGGTAAAACCCTTTGTGTTTTGAACTACTTTTTTCATACTTTTTCCTCCTTAGGAATAAATGTTATACATGCTGTCAATTCCAAATGACTGCTTCGTTCTTGATTATTTTAAAGCAGAATGCATGCCAACTTTTCATTTTTTTCTATTGCGTGTATTCTAACGTGCTTTCAGTCAAATACTTGTGAAAAAAATGGTATAACTTACCATACTTCTCGTATTCGATCACGTTTTATGGCATACACAGGTAATTTACGCCATCATTTGTCACATTACTGACAAAAATTGGCATCTATATAGACACATTCTCCACGCACTCATTACAGCTCAACACAAACAAAATCACGAAGTCTGGATTGGCAAGAGGAAACAGCGAGAGAAAACGCACAGGAAAGCATGCACTCAGAGCGGATCATCCTGAAGAAGGAGACAGAAAGGAGAGATAAAAACAGACCGGGTGATAAGAATATACACCCGGCAGACACCACATAAATGTTAATAGATGTACACGGCAGTTAAAATGGCGTTTTCCCTGCCAGTCTGAGGCCGGGCTTGTATCTCTGTTTCGTAGAGATAGGGAATGTGTATTGGGGTAATACTGCCACTGCCTCCGTTAACCACGCCTCCGGTCAGCAGTGAACTTCCGGACCTGCCACTGTTTCCAAGAGTTGTCGCGCCAATGGTCATATCAACATTTATAGCGGGCATATTTGGCAAGGTGAATACAAGGCTTGCATCTACAGGCGTAGCGGGATTATTGGGGTACGTGCCGTCACCAATGCGCCCGGTGGTGATGAGCTTGTTCCTAAAATCTGAATCAGAAACCACAGGAGTGAATAGACCGCTATAACTTCCAAGCGCACTCAGGTTAGAACCTGAAAGCGCTTGCTGAATGACTTCCCGAGCGAAAAACTGCAAACCACCGTGGGCTGCATCCAATGATGTCTGGTAGCGTTTCTGGCCAATACCTATCCAGGTACCTGCATTCATCATAAATAATACTGTGGCGACCATTAACATCCCCAGCATTCCCAGAACAAGGGCGGTTACCAGAGCCATTCCACTTTCATTACCTGCGATACTGATTTTCTCGCTATTACTGTTTAATTCCTGCTCATACATAATCATTGTCCTCATGGGAGGGTTACTGTAAATTTTTGGGGTTCACCATCAAACTGTATACCTTCCAGCGATAATTGGCCCAGTTGGCTCCCCCAATCTGGGCCTGGATATCAAAGGTGCGGCCCGCATTAGGAAAAAGGGCTCCGGCAGCGTTGGTCTCACCAACATTAATGAGATTACTGGCAATAGTATAATCAGTATCCCTGCTCCCCTCATGGGCAAGAATATAGCAGCCAACCCTCTTGACCTGATCACGAATCTCTGCCTGGGTCAGGGAGGAAATGGTGTTTGCATTGGCACGGGCATCCCAACTGCCATCACCAGTGGTATCAAGATAATATACCACCTGAAAATCGGCAACACAGTCGACAAGGGGAAGAAAAACACCCGCATTATCGACCTGGTTTATCTGCATTTTTCCCAGAACACCTGTACTGGGAGCACACTGTGCCGGTACATTCGCCGTATTGATATAATAATCGACCCGATGAAAGGGTCTTCGTATATCATTGGGACCTATGACAGGAACATTTCTCAAACCATAGGCAATGTAGCGCGCACCATCCGGATCATTGGGCGTTGACGGGGGAGCATAGATATTCAGGGCAGCATTGGCAAGGTTGGTATGGTAACCGGTACCATTCATGATCAGGTTTCTATACTGGCTCCCTTCTTCAGTATTAAGGACGATGAAGAGATCATTGCTCTGAAAGGGAGCACTCTGATTCATACTCTCCAGTTGTGGCAAATGAGAGACATCCCTCCCCAGAAAACCCCATTTTTGCGACGCAGCTCCACGGGCGATATTACTAGCCCGAATCACCAGATAATCAGATGTATTAAGGCTTAAGGCCGAGCTGTCCTGACTACTGAACGCTGGCGGTACAAGGCTGGTTGCTGCTCCTGAAAAAGGAGCTGGCTCAATATAGGTTATAGTGGGATTCTGAAATCCCCAGGGGAGACCGAAACCTGCATGTTCCAGATCCCGCCTGAGAATATCGAGACCTATTCCGGTTTCAATCTGTGTTCCAGCAATGGTGGTTTGCTGGCCACTCCGGGTCAGGGTGCCAGTAAAGCTGGTAACTACCAGGGTCATAACAATCCCGACAATAGCAAGATAGATAAGCAGTTCAATGAGTGAAAAGCCATGTTGGCAGCGATATACGTTTTTACTATATTTTTTTTCCATCCTAAACCTTCTGGTAAACAGGTGGTACGTTCGTAGAAAGAGTTTGCATCAGATATTCAAACGACAGAAGCATATTCTGACCTGTGCAGTATTATATCTGTATTTACTCAGCTATCCTGTTGCACGATAACTGTACTTGAAAAACTCTGTACACCCATGTTGGTTGGAGATACAGGAGGGTTGTTGTTATTCCTGTTCCAGCCAACCACCACATCGATACGTTTCAAGGGGACAGCGCTGCCGGCAATATCAGTAATCTGGAAACTACGTACAAATTGAGCACTCCCCCCACGCATGGGAACAGTTATAACCTGGTTAGCAGTCCACCCTCCGGTTGCAGCCAACTGGACTGAGGTGTTGAGCGTTGAAAAGCTTAAACCCTTCAGCCGGGTGAGTTCTTCATTGATGAGCCTGGCCGCCTCTTTGTGGAAGACATTCCCGGTATGCGCCTGCAGGGCAGCCAGCTCAATTCGTGTCACTCCCAGCATGACAACTGTAAAGATCAACATCGCTATAAGTACTTCTATCAAGGAAAAACCTTGCTGCTGTTGCATGGTGGGTATGTTATTGCTGCACACAATTTCCTCCTTGCCACCTACCCATATTGATACGTGTGGCTGAAATAACAATACAGTCAAGCGGTGATATGTTTGCACCGTATCCGGTCAACCGGATGGTCTGAATAACCGAGGACAATCCCCGCCGATCAAAGACAACAGAGGGAGTTGCAAAAGTAAGAGTAAATCCTGAATAACTGCTCACTGCCTGCTCACCCACATCCAAAGTATCACCGTCCTGATTCAAGTCCTTTGTCACCGTAATACTATTGGCTGCAAATGTGACCGTACCTGGAATATTTGTCGTAGACGCACTGTTTCTTTCCCTGAGCAGAGTCGCATAGATTTCCTTCAGACTTGACTCCACCTGATATTGCCTGCTCATCCGTGAAAAAAACAGGGTTGCCATCGACATAACAATCATTGCAATGGCAATTACGACCATCAGTTCAATTACGGTAAACGCCTTTTCATTGTTCATGCTATTCTTCCTGTACGTGCATGAATTTTTTCACCGGCAGTGGATTAACAATTGTTACCGGTCCTGAACCAGCTGGCGGCACCCCTGGCGTACCAACCGAGCGGCGATTGTTCCTGGTAGAAAAGGCAGTTTCAAGGTCCACTTCATCGACGGCTCCTGTAGAGGTCTGGACAAGCGCCTTCCCTTCCTGAACATATCCTACGGCGCCTCCACTGCTGTAGTCAAATGCCCAGGTATAGGATGTCCCGCCAAGACCACAGATATCAGTGTTTGGTTTAAAACTGACAAAGTAGACAGCTCCCATAGGACTGACGGTCGGATTGGAAATAACCCGTTCAGCACCGTCATCCCCTGCCTGGGTATCAAGATTTACATACCAGCCGACTTGACTTGCTCCCAACGGAGCAATTGTGGAGGTTTGATCTTTCATATATGTATTGAAATTGGGTGCATCGGCATCGATGGTATCAGTGCAATTTGTTTTAAGATCTGCCGGTGCAGTTGGATTTGCCGGATCAGTACGGAAACAGGTTTCACGCATACCATAAATCCGCCGCTGATTAGCAAGGTCGTCCAATTTATGGTAATAACGGCCCTCGCCAAAATAGAGCCACAACTCGTCGTTACCGGTATCGAGCAGGTTAACAACCGAACTGGTGATAGGTCCGGTGTTCTCGATAACCGGGCTGACCGCCCAGTTAGTGGGATCTGGGTCATCACCGGTGACGAGTCTCAAAACACCACCCTTTGTCTCGTTCTGAACGTAGCCGATATAGACAGCGTCATCCTGATAATGACCGTCCTCAGATACCAGGTGTCTTTCCAGATCTATCGAACTGCTGGTCAAGGATCCGGCAAAAGCCTGAGTTATACCGGTGTCTATGGTATGCACCAGATCACCTGTTTTAAGATCCACAACAAAAATAAACAGATTCTGATCCGAGGTACCAAGATAGCTTTTATTGTTGATCGGCCCGGTCGGCCCGGATGCCAGAATTGCAAACCATCTGCCATTGGTTTCCGTACAGACTCCCTGGCCACTGGCGCATGGCGTCAATGAACAATCTACAGTGGCTGCCAATGAGCATCTTTTTTCTTTTCCGCCGACCTTGACAATGGCCGCACCAACATTAGTGGCACCAAGCTTGGGGGCAAGCGCATCCTCGACTACCCCGGGAAACTCCCATAATATCTCAGGTGTACTCTGATCAGTCACATCCAGGGCAAAATATGATGACATACCGGCAGAAGTATCTCCCACCTTGTGTGGTGCCTCTATACAGGTTGCGCCCGGACCACTGCTCGCACCGCCCGCAAAGTGACAGGTTGCGCCACCTATTCCCATACTGCTGATGACAACAGTCTTCCAGCTATCCTTTGTTTTGGGAAACTCCCAGTAATCTGAGGCGAAAAGAGGATCTGCTACATGGATACTGACATCCGCCATCACAATTGGCCCGTCAGCCATGTAGATGTGATCATAATCTTCACGGGAAAGGTACTGGAGGTAGGGAAGCACGTTCCTGGGGATAAAGGCCCACTTTTCTGTACCGATACTGCCCGACGCTCCGACTGTACCATCAATCCTGCCGATCTGCCACCATTCTTTACCAGCCCACTGATGCGACAACTTGCCCATATTGAAGGCGTGAAACAGACCATCGTTCGAGCCAGAAAAAACGGTACCTCTGTCCTCATACTGCATTGTTTCAATAAACTCCCCGTAACTCGCATCAGAATATCCACGCGGGATTACCTGATCATAATTATTCAGAGGAGCCGGGCCCAGCACCCGTGGGGTCGATGAAATAATATCCCCCAGTTTCCACACATGGGTTTCTTCCCCACATGTACCTCCACCAAAGTTTACGCAGTCTGAATGGATATTACATGGAACCTTGCTGGTCGAGCATACCTTGATACTGGCAGTGCGTGAGCGCGTTGGAGCACATACTTCAGTAATTGGACAATCAGAGTCATTAACACAACTGGTGCGGCTGACCGAGCAGAGCTTCCGACCATCAATCCCACGAACATACCGTATTGTTTCTTCCGCAGTGGTGCCTGTTTGTCCCATATAATTTTCTATATCAGTTGTAAGGCCGGTAATTTCGAATGAACTTAGATTCGAGCCATCGACAGATGTCCATATTGTACGATTTCCCGGATCCGTCCACCAGAGCGACATACCTGCACTCCATACCGGTCTGGACTCTTCGATATTGACACTGCCGGCCGGAGTATCGCAGCTGCCATTGCCATCATCATCACGGCATCGGTCAACAAAGGTTTTCTGCTGATTCGGGCTCGGGTCAAAACGAAAATCAGCAATATAGTCGTTTTTCAGATCGAGCAGGGTATAGTTGGAATCTTCCCTGACAGTATCTTCCCGAATTTGGGTGTATTCAAGATAGGGATCAAGATAATACCAGTAATTCATGGTATCGCCTATCCAGGACAGATCCTGCAGGGAGTTGAAGGTGCGCTGCGGATAAAAGATAGACTGCATGGCGACAACCCCCGCGCCTTCACTGGAACCAAGCACCGTGGCTGCTGTTCCGGAGGTGGCGCGCTCAAGCATATCCATTATCACCTTTTTCAAGTCTCTTTCCAGGGCGTAACCGTCCTTACATTCATAATAGGTCAAGGGATCATCGCTGCCATCAGATTCAATAACACCGTTATTATTTGAATCCCGATAACATTCGGCCGGCCGGATAAGGCAGTCAGGCCTGTTGTTGTAATTGCCGCTCGCATCCTTAATATCCTTGAAACCACCGTAGATAGCAGCATCCTTAAGCAGGGCTCCTCCTCCACCAAAGAGAAATACAGGATAAAGAACGACGTTCTGCATACCCGGCAGACTTTTACGCCATGTTGTTGGTACGTCAGTTTCAGTACCTGGACGCATATCCCGTGTTCTGCCCCAGTAGGCAGCGTCAATCAAACAGTCCCTATTGCTGCTGTATGGCGTACCGGCATAACGACGGTTAGCATTCGCTCCCCCCGCCTCTTGGGAAAGATTATTCAAGAAGGAAGGGAGGGAAGCATCACAGTCCGACCAAGGTTGGCCGTCTGTAAGAAAGAGAACAAAGGACTTGGCGCAACGCACATACTGATCGCTCAGTGTCGAACCGGTAGCGGAAAAGTTGTAGGCATAGGGATCTCTGTAAATAGCAGTGCCAGTGAAATTTCCACTGCCGACGGTGTAGTGCGGAGGCGAAGCAGAATAGTGGGGAGAGTCCTGGCGAAAATAGCGCAGTACTTCGTACATGGTTTCTCCAGCCGGCGTACTTGTGTTGGGGGCCATATTATTGGCAGAAGCTGCCACCTGATTTGCTGCGTCGAAGGCAATGTATTCGTTCACCTCGCCCCCATTAGAATATCTATCGAAATAAGTCAGACCAAATCTTACCTGGGAGTTCAGCTCATCGAGCACCCCTCGGGCATTGGTCGTTCCCTGGTCAACAGGCAGATAGTAGCTGCGCACCGTACTCCCACATTGTATTCTAAGCCAAGGGTCGGTAGAGTGTCCATACAGTTTAAACTGGCACCCCCCATTGAAATCACTGGGCTGAATATCCGTGGCAGAAATCGAGGAATAATGAGTACGTGCACCAGTACAGCCTGATCCCGGATACAGGGTAACCGGATTGCCGGGTGTGTACGTACGCGGGTTGGCCTTGCCGCCGATAAGCACCTTCTTGGATACATCGACACGGCGCATGGTAGCCCAGTTTAGCAAACTGCCTGTTGCAATGGGATGATCCAGGGTGGCAGTGCTCATCAGATCAGTTGTCGGCTCCCATTTTGCGCCGTCATAACGGTAATTGGTGTTGCCGTCATAGTACCCGTAATAGACACCCGAAGCAAATTGTCCAGGATTATACGGGTTCGCATAGGCCGCCGAGCACATACTGCCGGAATTATCGAGTACGACCATTACATTGGGGGCTATTTTCTGGCCGAGAAAGGCCGGTGAAGCGCAGTAGTTGTCCATATCCGCCAGGACAGGGGAATTCAGGAAAAACGCGAATACAACAAGCAAGGGCAATTTTGCTACAAAGTGGAATGCAAAACTATTTTTCATAACGTACTCTCTTCAAAATGGCTGGATTGATCTGCCGCAGGAAACAGCATACATCCGGTTATCATTGATTGCAGCCTGTTCTCATTCAATCAAAGAGGTCTTTTGGATACCTTGAGGGCTGTGATCACAGGGACCACATCCTGGGTGCCTTTATAATAAACACTGGGGTCGAACTTGAAGTCGACATATAACGGCATGCGCAGTTTATCAATTGTTACAGAAATGCCCGCCTTGTTTGCAATACGGGCATCTTTGTGCAGACGGAATCGCTGACCATCAATAATCAGCACCCTGTCCTTTTTGACCTCGGTAAGATATCCTGTCATAGTGGCCATTGGTGTTGCTTTCTTTTTGGCACCGGCAGCCTGTAACGGTTCAGCAGCTACGAACAGGAAACACAGGCCAAGCACCATTCCTGCCAGAAGAATATTACGGCAGGCGTATTGCCTCAGTTTACTCTTGAAAAAAATATTGTACCACATACTATTCCTCGTAAAAAGGTAATCGGATTATACAGATCTTCTGCACGTGGTAAAGATCCGTGCAATTTATATTCCACCCTTTCAAATACCAGACTTGTTCGTTTTTATGATGATTTAATTCCCCGGCTACAGCATTTAAGGAGAAATGGATAGTAAAAAATTTTACTATTTGTTAATTTTTTTTACAAAGGCGTTGTGCACCATTACAAACAACAGAGAATTTCCAGCTCCTCCACCCACAGCAGCTGAATACCAAGAGAGTCTCCTGACAGGCAGGTCAGACCTCTCCCCCCGGTTACTATCGCCAGACTTGTTCATGAACGTTTGCGGCTGATCACCTCACACAGGGCATCTGCCACATCTTCGATCATGTCACGGTTCTCACCTTCCACCATAACCCGGATAACAGGCTCCGTACCGGAAGGACGGACGAGGATCCTTCCCCTGTTACCTAAATCTTTTTCCAGTTTCTTTACGGTTGCTGTGAACCCCTCGATATCTTCGAGGGCAACTCTTTCCTGTATACGGACGTTTTTCAACACCTGAGGGAAACTGTCCATAACAGTGGCAAGCTCTGACAGCGGCCGTTGCTTTTTTTTCATCACTGAAAGGAGCTGAAGTGCTGCCAGACAGCCATCTCCCGTGGTTATATGATCAAGAAAAACCAGATGACCTGACTGCTCGCCGCCAAAGGAATATCCGCCCTTTCGCATACACTCGACCACATACCGATCACCCACCCGGGTGCGCACCATCTTGCCACCCATATTCAGCATGGCCTGCTCAAGGCCCATATTGGACATCACAGTGGTCACCAGCGTTTTCTTCTTCAACGCGCCCTGATTCATCAAATCCCGGGCACAGATTGCCATAATATGATCACCGTCTACGATTTCACCCCTTTCATCGCAGACAATAAGACGATCACCATCACCATCAAGAGCAAGACCGATATCAGCTCCAAGCTCTTTCACTCTTGCAGCAACCTTCTGCGGATGCAGCGCACCGCACTGGTGATTTATATTTTTCCCATCCGGCCGAACAGCAACTGCCGTCACCTTGGCCCCCAGCTCCTCAAAAACGTGGGGAGCAACACGGTAGGTGGCCCCGTGGGCACAATCAAGGACGATATGAAAATCATCAAGCGTATGCATTTTGGGAAAGGTATGTTTCAGAAAAACAATATACCTGCCCCCGGCATCGTCTATGCGGGCAGCCTTTCCAACCTCACCTGCCACAGGGCAGAGGGCTGCCATCTTATCTGAAATGATGAGATCCTCAATCTCCAGCTCAGTCTGATCGGGCAGCTTAAAACCGTCGCGGGCAAAAATCTTGATACCATTATCCTGAAAAGGGTTATGCGATGCAGAAATCACAACACCCGCATCAGCCCGCATGGAAGTGGTTATAAAGGCAATAGCTGGTGTGGGCATGGGACCTACAAGCAATACATCCACCCCCATCGAACAGATCCCTGCCGCCAGTGAGTTTTCCAGCATATAACCAGAAAGCCTTGTATCCTTGCCGATTACGATACGGTGTCGTTTTTCGTTCTCTCTCACTATACAGGCAATGGCCCTGCCAATCTGCATTGCAATGTCTGTCGTCATCGGATAGACATTTGCAACCCCGCGAATACCGTCGGTACCAAATAATTTTCTCATTTTCCCCTGCTCCGGCCGGAAACCTGTTGTTCATCGCCTGAATCATCAGATGAAGCCTGCGGCGATTTGCCAGGATCCCTTTCCACCAGTTGAACAGAAGCGGGAACTATCGATACCACTGTGACCGGCCCGCCTTCAAAATCCTGTGGAACTGCCTTTACCCTGAATGTATTGCCCGTCCCTTCTCTTTCAGCAGTGGCAATTACCAGGGTTGTCAGATCCACGCCCTTTTTGCTTGCTATTTCCGGGATACTCACGGTTATGGACACAGTAGCCGGTTTTACCTGCTGAATAACTCCGTTTATTGAGAGCTGCACCGGTACCTTTTCCAGGGTCCTGACGATGGTATCATAATCAATTCTCATATCCACGGTTACAGATGTCTCGCCAATGAGATCAACAATAGCATGATCCAGCTGAAGTGGTATCTGCAGCTTTTTCGAGGAGGTGAGGCCATGGATATCAATAGGAACAGTTTTCAGGGAATCAAGCTGGGAGAGTACTGTCTGCGGACCGGTGATTGAGATGGAATCAGGAGTGATCTCGATACCTTTCAAGAAAAAACCTGCGGGAACACTCCCCTCGGTAACGGCATGAATGGCAAACTGCTTCTCAACGAGCTTATCAAGAGACAGGATGATAGTTGACGGCTGTACCCGCTGAACCTCCACACCTCTGCTCACAGGAATCAAATCATGCCCTATGTCCTTGACATGTGTTCCCGGCATCACCTCATTCAAGTCAATCTGAATGGGATTTTGTCTCTTATCCATCTCAAGCAGCAGAGAACGGGGCCCACGCACAGTCACTTCAATCTCCTTTTTGTATTTATTGGAGATTATCAGGTTTTCCGGAAGATTAATTACCTCGACAGGAACAAGAATATTTTTATCGACGACATCCTCACCGCCAACATACAGCCACAACAATACTGCAATGACCAGGGAGATGATCTTCAGCAGCCAGTCTCTATTCCAAAAATCCTTTATTTGTTTGAAAAACTCTTGCATCACAGTCGTTGAAAAATATTTCGCCAGTTAATTGAAGAAGACTCTTTTACCATAAAAACAGAGCGCAGACTCTTGCGTAAGGCGTTTTCATCCTTAACAGTTCGTAAGGTACCATGTTGAACCATGGACACTTCCTGGGTTTCTTCCGAAACCACGAGAATCACCGAATCAGTTTCTTCCGACAGCCCCAGAGCTGCACGGTGCCTTGTTCCATACTTCTTGGAAATATAGGGGTTCTGTGTCAATGGCAGAATACATCCGGCCGTTTGCACCTTTCCTTTACTGATAATGACACCACCATCATGCAAGGGGGAAACAGGCATAAAAATGGAAATAAGAATTTCTTTACTGAGATGCGCGTCCAGCTCTGTACCTGATTCAACCAGCTCCTGTAAGCCCATCTCCCGTTCGAGAATGATAAGAGCGCCTATCTTTCTCTTTGACAGGTAATAGATGGCATTGATAATCTCTTCAAGATCGCGCTCGACAATCCTTGTGGACTTGTGAAAAGGCGACTGTCCCACCTGAGTAAGAGCCCTGCGAATATCCTGTTGAAATACGATTATAATAATAAGAAAAATCGAACTGAGAAATGTCTTCAGCAGCCACATCAAGGCTGCAAGATCAAGAATGTTTGCCATAAAGTAGACAAACGAGAGCACAATAAGCCCAAGCAGCATCTGCGCTGATCGTGTACCACGGATAATGGAAATCAACTGGTTGATAACAAAGGCAACAACCAGGATATCCAGCACATCCTGCCATCGTAAAAGCTCAAAGAAATTAGACATCTACACAGTTCTGGAAAAGATTATCTCTGCGGTGTGGGATTTCTAAGGAAAATCTCCTTTTTCTTATTCTACAAAGATTTTCAGTAATTGCCAAAAAATTATCAGCATAATTACATTTTTTGCATTTTTCTTTTTTTTCGTTGCAAACAACAAGGCATTCACCTGTAAATCCATCTCAGTGATAGAAGTTGTATCTTTTATATGCAAATGATAGGTGACACAAAAATACAAAACCCGTATAATTACCTCTTTTGTATGAATGATTACCCCGGAAAACACGAAAAAGTTTTTTTTGTGAAAAACAGGAGAAGACCTTTTTTCTCCCGTATTCTTCGTTTGAGTAAAACATGACCGATCTATTTGGAAATATTCCCATCCAGGGAGACACCCCCCGAGAAAAAAAGCGGCCAACGGCCCCTGCCCGGACCAGGCGAACAACAACAAGTGACACCAACACAAAGCAGGATTCTCAAAGGCCGGGAGATGATAGAAAAAACAGCAGAGGGAAAAGGAAACTGAAATATCTGCTTTTCCCATTGGCTGCCCTTGTTCTCTTCGCCTGCTACTGTGGTTTGACCAGTGTTCTGGTACCATATTACATTACCAGCAGACTGCCACAAAAGCTCGAGACTGAGACAGGTATTCTTCTCGCTATCAAGGAGGCTGCCTTCAATCCTGTCACCGCAAGGCTGGAACTCATGGATATTACCATTGATACAGCAGACAGGATTACCGGGAAAACACAGCTTGCCCATGTGAAAAAAGTGGTTGGGGATATGGATGTTATAGCATATCTCAGGCACGATATCGTTACAAAACAACTTGTAGTAGAGGGAGCAGAAATCCAGCTTACCCGCTATCAGGATGGGAGCTATACCGTTTCAGATTTTTTCACGCACTACAAAAAAAAAGAAATCGGAGAAATGGATTTTCTTGAAATTCCATTTCTTTACTCTCTCAACAACATCACAATCACAGAGAGTTCTCTGCTCTTGAAAGACCTTGTCGCTGACAAACGGCACAGCATTGATAACATAGAGATGCAGATCCCTTCTCTCTCCAATTTCAGCTATGTTCTGGATCACTATATTCAACCCGGTTTTTCCGCGACAATCAATGGCAGCCCTGTAAAGCTGGTAAGTGAGGTACGACAGGCTGGTGACGGGGATGGACCGGCCAGCACCAGGTTCTCCTACGCACTTGAAAGTGTCGACTTACCCCTGTATTCCGGTTATGTCCCTTTTACCTTCCCGGTCATGGTTACAAAAGGTAAGGCTTCCGGCAACATAGATCTGACCTTCACCGGTGATGAAGATACAGGCCGGCAGCTTACCCTTCATTTTTCGCTCAATGTCGAGGATAGTGTTTTTTCAAGTGATACTGCAAATTTGACAATTCCACATTTGTCCGTTGAAGGCGACGCACAGCCCTTAAGAAAAATGGTATCCATCTCCAATCTGCTCGTACAGGAGCCCACTCTTTATGTAAAGACACTGAATACAGACAACCACGAGACAGACACCTCAGGGAAACAGGAACCAACAGGGAGAGAGCAATTACCCGGTCTGGGATACTCTCCATCCCTGGTGGTGGATCAACTTGTCTGTGATAATGGCACTGTGGAAATTTCAGGAACAAAGGGAAAAACACACCTCCATTCAGTACAGCTCAGTATAAAAAACTACTCAAACAGAGAGAGAAAGCAACAAAAATCAGAAACAGCAGTGACGAACATCGGCACGTTTCGCTTTCAGTCATCCCAGAAGTCAGGATTTGTAACCTGGAAGGGCGAAATCCACAATGGCCGTCTTACAGGCCCCCTTGAGATAGAAAACCTGAAACTGCAGCAGATGGCAGATTTGCTGTGGCAAAACGGCACAGAAACAGCAGGAACCGCCAATATCAAGGGTAATCTCACCGTTTTCACCAACCGCCAAAAACCTCATTTTTCTTTTGACAAGGCTCATATCATTTTAGACAATGTCAGCTTTTCAGAGAAAAAACAAACATGGTTCAGCAGTAATGTAATGCGTATCGCAGAAGCTCATTTTTCTGATAAAAAACTGGATGTGGGAAATATTTTCATCGAAGATGGATATCTCACTCTCACTGATACAGGCCTGCCATCTTTTTTTACCTCACTGCGGGACAGGAAAGATTTCAGCTTCAAGGGCATTGATTACAAGGGCAGACTTTCCTTTCAATCGGCAGAATTCCCCCCTGTGCTGCTCAAACCTGTTTCTTTTCAGGTAAAATCACAACCTGATGAAGGCGGTGAGAACCTTGCATTCTCAGCTCATACAGAGACACAAGGATCCGTTCAGGCAAAAGGAAAGATCAATATCCTTCCTCTACAGGGGACGTTGCAGATTCATGCGAACAAAGTAGCTTATAACCGGGCAATGCGCTCATTATTCAGACCGTTATCCCGGCTCACGCCCGCGACTCTGGTGTCGGCCACCGGTGAACTCGTACTGCCAGCCGAATCCTTTACCGGCTCTTTTGTTTTGGAAGACGGCGCAATACAACACGGCAGCACACATCATGGTTTTAAAGAGGCCGCCTTCGAGAATTGCCTTCTTCACCCCGGGAAGAAGCAGCTCAGTGCGAAAAGAATCAGCATCACAAATTACAGTAATACATATGATGAAACACACCTTTCCTTTCCCACCCTCTTGCTGAACAACTCCCTGTTATCTGAGTCCAGTCTGCACGTTGACGCAATTGTTGGACAAGAAGGATCTGTTACCACAACCAGGCCTCTTCTCGAGGCGATCAAAGCAACGTCACAACAGTTTTCTCGCCTGTCCCTTTCAGCCGCTGACATATCAGGGACCTTTGCCATTACTCCGGCAAAAGCAGCTGACACAGTTTCAGTACCACATCAACGAGGTATTTTCACCTTATCCGCAGAGGCCATCACAGAAAAGATCCCGAAAACCCCTAATCTTCATTTTACAGTTGATATCGAAAAAGCCGGCCGTATAGAAGGTGAGGCAAATGTTACATCATCCCGCAAACAGGGGGATGGTGTTTTTATCCTGCAGGATATACCCGCTCAGGCTCTGGCCAATCTCACTGGAAAAATGTCTTTTACCAACCTGCAGGGAAAAATATCCGGCAAGGTGAAAAGAAGCTTCCAATCGCCGCACTACAGTGGATCAGTCAGCATAGCTGATGGCAGTCTCCAGGAGCCTGCCGGAAAACCGCTTCTCACCTGGGATCAGGCCGCACTTACTGATTTCAGTTATACTCCCGGCAGTGCTGGCAGCTCGATTGGCTCACTTGAGATGGATGCTCCGGTAATGGAAATTGCACTGGATAAAGCATCACTTCCAGAGGCAATTTTTTCCAAACTTGAAAGGGCCTTTCCCAAAAGCGAAAACGAAACATCAGCTATTTCCTTTTCCGCGCTGAACATTGAAAATATCCAGATTGCTGATGGTGAGATTACTACAACCCGACCGAGTATAACACCGAAGGATAACCAGCTGCTTTCTGCCCTCAATGGCACAATCAGCCAATTTCATATTTCAAAAACCCACGACCCCATCAGCTATATCCTTGCAGGCAAGGTCAATAACGCGCCATTTACCGTTTCAGGAGAACTTGATCCCGGGAAAGAAAAGGGGAACAGACTCGTTTCCTTCTCCCTTTCCAAACTGCCACTTTCTTCCTGTGCCGATGAATTTGCAGCCATTTTCCCGAAGAACAGCATCTTTTCCTCATCTCTTCTCAATATCACCCTGAAAGAGAGAAGTTTCGAACAGCAGCATCTGGCATTTACCCTCACATTGCCGGAAATGCCCCTGCCACAAAAAGATCTTCCGCCATTTACCAAATATCTGATCACACCGGAAAACACCATTCATGACAGCATTCTCCTCCAGGAAAATGGACAGGGAATACTGTCCCAGCTGAGCGCCCATTTCCAGAGACAAAAAATCAAGAGCAGTTTATCCCCCGCTCTTCTCCTGCCTGCTTCTTTCCAGGAAATTCCGCTCGAACATGTTGTCTTCTTTGCAGAAGGTGACGCGACGCTCCCGGCAAAAGATCTGCAGGAATTTGAAAAACTCTGCCAGATACTGTATCAACGTCCCTACCTCAGCCTGAAACTGTCCAGTGTGGTCAACCCTGCTGGTGACAGAAGAGTTATCAAACAAAAACTCGAGGAACAGGAGGCCGAACGGGTACGCCTGGAAAATATCAGGTTAAAAAAAGAGTGGCAGAAGAAAATGGCAAATCAACCCGTACCGGAACAGCCGTCACCCGATGGAGAAATCACCGAAAGGGATATACCTCCAGCGCAGCTGGAAACCTTTACCCCGATAAAGGCAAAACCGCAGCGGGTTACAGATGAAATGCTCATACGCCTGGGATACAGCAGACTCAAGATCCTGCATGATTTTATTGTTGAAAAATACGCTATTGACCCGGCACGGCTGCATATCAACGATGATATTCAACTGATTGATGACCTGGATTCGCCGGGAGTTACCCTGAAAATATCCGACGAGCCCTGATTTCCAGGGGAGCTCAGGTGTTTTTTTCACCCAAAACTTTCATGGCGATATAGACGAGAATCAGCACAGGTATCCCCATTACCGTGGTCAAAATGAAGAAGGGGCCGTAGCCGAAAGAGTCAACGATCGAACCGGAATAGCCACCAAACAACTTGGGGAAAAGGGTCATCAACGATGAAAACAGGGCGTACTGAATCGCTGTAAAACTGACGCTGGTAAGACTGGATAGAAAGGCCACAAAGGCCGTGGCAGCAATACCTGCACTTAAATTATCAACGGCAATCACCACAGTCAGCAGGGTTATATCTCCACTATGGCCTGCAAGTAACAAAAAGAGCAAATTTGTACCGGCTGAAAGAAGCGCACCGAGAAACAAGATGGCATACACGCCATATCGCAAAGTCAGCATACCGCCAATAAAACCGCCGATAATAGTCATCCATAAACCATAGAACTTGGTAATACCGGCAATCACATTTTTACTAAACCCCATATCTGTATAAAACACATTGGAGATAACGCCTAAGACAATATCCGAAACCCTGTAAAATCCTATGAGCAGCAGAAGCAGCAATGCTGTCTGCATACCATAGCGCTGAAAAAAATCACGCACCGGCTCCACATATGTCTCGGCGACAAGAGCTCTGTTGAGATATCCCATGCCAACCAGTATTCTGAACGAGAGGCCAGCTGCCAGAACAGCCAGGAAAAATCTGATCATTTCAACAAGAAAGCTGGTGGCAGGTTCCTTTTTGCCAAACAGCATCTCACCAATTTTTTCCTTAAAAAAGCTGACGCTGTCACCGCTGACAAAAAACAGAATCACAAAGGCAGCACAGGCAATGAGGAAACCCAGGAAGAGATTAAAATATTCCTTCGAATCGTATGTGTATACATCTTTGCCGGTGTTTGAGGCGGGTTCTTTAATAATGAGTGTTGTCAGTATGCCAACGATCATGGTTGCAGCCATAATATAATAGGTGTACTGCCAGGCAGAGTAGAGATACAGATCCTTTGTCGTTCCAAAAAATGAGGCGATAAACAGCGATCCGGCTCCAGCTACAATCATGGCCACCCGATACCCTGCAATATAGGCTGAGGCCAGTAATGCCTGATAGCTCTCATCAATGCACTCAATCCGATATGCGTCGATAACAATATCCTGTGTTGCCGAGGAGAAACCCAGCAGTACGGCAGAGCAGGCCATAACGGTCAGGGCTGTTATGCCGGAAGAGGGATCAGTACTGCCCATAAGCAGAATAGCAACGATAATGCTGAGCTGGGAGATCAGCATCCACGAACGTCTTCTCCCCAGAAGACCTGTCAGATAGGGAAAGGGAATCTTGTCAACGAGAGGGGCCCATATAAACTTGAAAGAATACCCGAGAGCCGCCCAGCTGAAAAAGGTCACACTGCTCCTCGTCACCTCAGCCTCTCGTAACCACACCGACAAGGTGGAAAATATAAGAAGGATAGGAATACCTGCAGAAAACCCTAAAAACAGCATGGTGATTACTTTTGGATGTGTCCAGCTGCTTACAATCTCTTTCCACGAACGTTTTTTTTCAAAAGATGTGCTCATTCTTGTGTTTTCCCTCGTAAAGAATTATGTTGTACGATTCAGATGCAAGAAAAATAAATTATTTTTAAATACGGGTATTTGGGATAATCGTGTTTTTTACTCACATTGCAGGCGATGAGGATAATTTACCGCAGGCATATACATACTATTCAGACGATACATATCTATCACAACGAAAAAGATAAATAAGGCCGATTATTCAGGATTCCCTACACAGTATCACCATTTTCTATCATGTCCATTAAAATTTACAACACACTCCACAGAAAAAAAGAACCTTTCAAGCCACTGGAACCAGGGCATATCAAAATCTATGTCTGCGGGATAACTTCCTATGACTATTGCCATATTGGTCATGCAAGATCCGCACTTGTCTTTGACATGATCGTATCCTATTTTCGATACAGGGGATATAAGGTCACCTATGTAAGAAACTTCACAGATGTTGATGATAAAATTATTGCCCGGGCTGCAGAGCAGCACGTTTCTCCACATCAATTAGCTGAAACATTTATTGATGAGTTTTATGTGGATATGGACAGGCTGGGCATTGCACGCCCCACAGTCGAGCCGAAGGCCACAGAAAACATAGACGAGATGATTGTCTTGATCAACACCTTGATCGAAAAAGGTGCAGCCTATCCCTCCGCTGGTGATGTCTACTTCTCTGTATCCGCTTTCCAGGAATATGGCAGACTTTCAGGCAGGAATACCGAAGATATGCTCGCAGGTGCCAGAATTTCGGTAAATGAGCAGAAAAAAGACCCCATGGATTTTGTGCTCTGGAAAAAGGCCAAACCGGGCGAACCCAGCTGGGACAGCCCATGGGGAGCTGGCAGACCAGGCTGGCACATTGAATGTTCAGCAATGAGCAAAAAATATCTTGGCGACACCTTTGACATTCATGGCGGCGGTCAGGATCTGATTTTTCCCCATCATGAAAATGAACGTGCCCAAAGTGAAGGAGCCAATGACAAAAAATATGCAGCCACCTGGATACACCATGGTTTTGTAACGATTAAAGATGAAAAGATGTCAAAATCACTGGGTAACTTTCTTCGCATTCGTGATATTCTGAAAAAATATCATCCTGAAGAGCTGCGTTTTTTTGTATTTTCCACTCAGTATCGCAATCCCCTTGATTTTTCAGAGAGTGCAATGCAGGATGCCATCACTGGTCTTGACAGGCTTTACGAATGCATGGCCAGGATCGAGAATCTTGACAACGGCAGCCCGGATGGGGACGCCTTTCTTCCTGCAGAAGATCGCAAAAAACTTGCAGAGCTGGAAAAACGGTTTACAACAGCCATGGACAATGATTTCAATACCGCCCAGGCCCAGGGAGTGTTATTTGATACTGCAAAACTTCTCAATAAAATATGCAGAATGCTGCCGGAATCTCCAGCAGCAAAAGATGTTGCATTTGTAAAACAGACAGCCGAAACATTCATCCGCCTTGCTGATATCATGGGAATTTTACGAGAAAATCCTGCGGAATATCTCGCCAGAAAAAAGGCAAAAATGCTCGAAGGGCTTGCCATTGACGAACAAACAATCAACGATCTTATCAGGGAACGTCTTCAGGCCAGGGCAGAAAAGGACTGGGCCAGAAGCGACGCCATACGTGATGAGCTGCTCGAAAAAAACATAGAGTTACAGGATAATGCAGACGGTACCAGCTGGACAGTAAAACGCAGTGCCTGACTGATAAAAAAGCAGGGCCAACGCTGTTTTAAAGGGGGAAGATGCAACACAGAGAACCGGCAGTAGCTGGCACATTTTATCCAGCCAGTGCAAAAGAGCTGGAAACAGTTGTCGCGAAAATGCTTGGCGCCGCTCAGACTGCGAAAATTAATACAGTTACCGCAATAATGGTACCACATGCCGGTTATATCTATTCAGGATCTGCCTGCGCTAAAACCATGTCCTGCACAGAGATCCCCGAAAACGTAATTCTCATCGGTCCCAATCATCACGGACTGGGGCCAGCCATCGCCATATCCCAACAAAAATGGGTTATCCCCACTGGAACAATCCCCACAAACCATACTCTTACAACTGCTATCAACGAGCATGTAGCTGCTGCTGAATATAACGAAGAGGCGCACCGTCATGAACATTCCCTTGAGGTACAGCTGCCCTTTCTCTATCACCTGCAGCCAGCCCTGAACATAGCTGCCGTATCGGTCTCACAGCTCTCTCTGCAGAACTGTTTTTCCGTTGCAGACGGGTTGAAAAAGGTGATTGCAGCATATGGAAAAAGGGTTCTGTTACTCGCCTCAAGTGACATGAACCACTATGAATCACGTGAAATTGCGACAAAAAAAGACAAACTTGCTCTGGCTATGATAGAAAGACTTGACCCTGCAGGTCTCTACCACACCGTATATGAAAACAGTATCACCATGTGCGGTTTCATCCCTATGGTCATAGTCATGCAAACTGCCATATTACTGGGTGCAAACAGGGCAAAAAATCTCGTTTATACTGATTCCGGCCATGTTTCAGGAGATACCCGAAAAGTGGTGGCCTATGCCGGATCCGCTATTTTTAAAAAATAGAAAAAATGTATCAATGCTGCTTTTCTATTTACTTATAATATTGTAACATCTCTTTGAAAGCATGGTCACTTCCTGTATTGGTAGTTTTTTCAGCCTGCTCTCATCATCAGATCTACGCAGAAGCAAGCTTTTTGCTATACGACAATTCGGATCAAAAGCACTCCTCCCAATACGATGAGTAACATCAGCACGATCTTTCTGAACCTCTTCTCAGATATTTTCTTTCGCAGGCGCCCTCCCAGATAAATACCAAGGAATACGGGTATAACCCCAACTGTCGACACAAGAATACCAGCCTGATGTACCAGACCAAGTTTTCCAAGCCCGATCATCATAACAAGCGTATTCAAGGTAAACGAACAGTTAATGGTCTGAACAAAGAGGTTTTTACTCATTTGCAGTGAAAGAAGATAGGGCATAATCGGCATAATCTGGGATCCGGTCAAACCATTTACAAAGCCTGCAACCATTCCAACAGGGATCATGCATGTCTTTTCTCTGGCAAGAGAGAGTGAAATCATCCCCTTTTTCAATCCATATATACCATACAGTATCATCACGACAGCCAGGATACACTTGGGTATTGCATCATCCCTGCTGCCCAAGAGGAAAATACCTGCGAATAAACCCGGTAATGCACTGAGATATAACGGCCAGAACCTTTTCAATGAGGTGAGAAAATTTCCTGCCTGTATCATCACCAGGATATTACTGGACAACGAGGGAATAAACAGCAATGGAATCGCCACTTTGAGATCAATGAAAAGAGCCAGAATACCAAGACAGATAGTCATAAACCCAAGGCCGGTAAGTCCCTTTAAAAAAGCAGCAGTAAAAAACGCCAACAGGGCAATAGCAAGAAGCCGGATATCCATATCTATTCTTCCTTTGACAGGAGCTACGTCTATCGTAAAACAGTTTTTTCAGGACTGTTAGAGACTCTTTTTTACCATACCAGCAATGCCATTGCCATAATTCTGCAAGCTTCTTCTTCCATAAGAAAGCAAATACTGGTAAATAGAAAAACAGGGGATGGCCTGGCCGGTTATTCCCGCCTGAAGTGTTTCCACCGTTTTTTGTGACGAATTGGCCTTCTTCCAAACGGTGGAAACACCAGCCGGAATTATCCAGTCTGAATTGGTTATGGTATGTTTATCAAAAAAGAAGACCTGGAATACCAGGATTTTTCCAGGTCCCGACGATTATAAGAACAGCTGTCAGCGAGAGAGAGACAATGGAGCAAAAAAATATACAGCAGGAAACAGACAGTGTAGAAAATACAACCGTACTGAAGGTAACCAAGGAAATAATAATAAAATTTATAGAAACAGGCCGAGTCACTCCGGCGACATTCAACACGACATTTAAAAGCGTTTACAAGACTATCAACGAAACGGTAAACAAAAAAAGGAACAATGCTTGATCCACAACTCAATATCATCCCTGAACGAATAGAGACCATTCATCTTATGGGTATATGCGGTACCGGAATGGCCGCACTGGCCGGTATGCTGCAAAAGTCAGGCTATCAGATAACCGGATCGGATGCCAATGTCTATCCACCCATGTCCACATTGCTCGCTGAAATGGGTATTCCCATCCTCGAGGGCTATAGCAGGAAAAACCTGGACCATCACCCGGATCTTGTCATTGTCGGTAATGTGATAACAAAAAAACATGAAGAGGCGTGTGCTCTGGCTGACAAAAAAATCCCCTACCTCTCCTTTCCACAAGCCCTGGCAGCATTTTTTATCTCTTGCAAACGCTCACTCGTCGTTGCCGGAACGCATGGAAAAACAACCACCAGTTCTCTTCTTGCCTCGACAATGTATCACGCCGGGATGGACCCGGGTTTTATGATTGGTGGTATCGTCAGTGAATTCACCAGCAATAATCGTATTGGCACAGGAGATTATTTCATCACAGAAGGTGATGAATATGATACCGCCTTTTTCGATAAGAACTCAAAATTTCTCCATTATCAACCTGAAATTGCCATCATCACATCTATCGAATTTGACCATGCGGATATCTTCAACACCCTCGATGAAATCAAACATTCTTTTTCCAGATTTGTCGAAAAACTTCCCGAATATGGCCTCATCGTGGCATACGGTGACGACAAAAACGTTCGTGATGTCACAAGAAACGCCCCTTGCCCTGTAATCTACTATGGTTTTACCGACAGCAATGATTACGTCATAAACGAACTGGATATTACCGGGCTTCATTCCACCTTCACCTATAGGCATAAAGACCGGAACAGCAGGCTGACGCTGCCTCTTACCGGCAGACATAACTGCTTAAACGGACTGGCTGTAACTATTGTACTGAAAGCCCTCTCTCTGCCCCTGCAGAAAATTGAGGAATGTCTCCTGCAGTTTACCGGAGTAAAACGTCGCCAGGAGATACGCGGTGTGGTTGCGGATATAACCGTCATTGATGATTTTGCTCATCACCCAACTGCGGTCACCCTCACTCTGGAGGCACTCAAACGATCATTTCCAGACCAGCGTCTTGTCGCCGTTTTTGAACCGCGGACGAATTCATCACGCAGATCCATATTTCAACAGGAATATACAAAATCCTTTGATCATGCCGATCTTGTTGTGCTGAAAGAACCAATTCCTCTGGATAATGTCGAAGACGATCAGATGTTTTCTTCACAAAAACTGGCAGAAGACTTACACGGCAAGAAAAAGAAGGCTATAGCCTTTACGAGAACAGAAGAAATTCTCGTTTATCTGCAAAAAGAGCTGAAGCAGGGCGATATTGTGGCAATACTCTCCAACGGTGGTTTTGATGGTATACATGAGAGATTGCTGGCTATGCTGAAAACCAGGGAAGGGAAAAAATAAAACAAGCATACCTATGTTTTCAGGAAATCTGGACTGCCGGTCAAGAAAGAACTATTCAGCAAGTATTTCTGCAACAGAAGAGGAAATTCTGCTGACTAAAAGATCGTAATCCTCTTCAGGATTATTTTTAACGGCATTCATTTCAAGCTGCAGAGCCAGCTCAGCAAGGTCAGAGAGACCAAGGTTTAAGAAGGCACCTTTAATGGTATGTGCAGCCTTTGCAAGATCTTTCAACTGCCCGCTGTTGTTTTGTTCGTTCAGCACCGTAACATGATCAGCGAGTGCCTTTTTGAACTCAGGCAACATGCTCCGAATCTGTTCATCGGACAAGCTGAACTGTTTGCCTAGATAGTGTACTATGTGTTCTGTATACGTAGTTGCTGGCATAGGGCAAAAGCGAATTTACAGGTGTTTGAGTACAGGCTACGAAATCTCTTGTTTCTTATAATTATACCCATAAAGTGACAATTACACAAGAAAAGATGCTGCAGGAACGTCTAAAAAACAATCTCATAGAAAAATGCCTGTTACAGAGCAACACCACTGTCATCGTTGCAGTTTCAGGCGGCCCTGATTCCATAGCACTTCTCCACCTCCTTTATTCCCTGCGCAGGGAACTTCACCTGACCCTGGTGGTTGCTCATATCGACCATGGATTACGCCCCTCGGAAAGTTCGGAAGAACAGAATCTGATATCATCTCTCTGCAAAGAAAAGGATCTGCCCTGTGACATCTATGCGGTGGACGCACGAAGCATGCAGAAAGAGCGGAAAAATTCTCTCGAAGAAAGTTGTCGTATCCTGCGGTATCAGGCGCTCGAAAAATGCAGAGAACAATACGGTGCCAGATATATTGCCGTTGCCCATAATGCTGATGATCAGGCTGAAGAGGTGCTGCTGCGTCTCATCAGAGGCACTGGTCTCACAGGACTTTCCGGGATGCGCTGGAAAAACGGTGCTGTCATTCGTCCTCTGCTCAACATCCCTAAACAGGAAATTCTCGCCTATCTCGCCAGAAACACTTTATGCTACGCTGTGGACAGCTCCAACCAGGATACCCGTTTTCTCAGAAATCGTATTCGACACAAGCTCATCCCTGCCTTGCAGGAAAACTATAATCCCGCCATAAAAGAAACATTGTTGCAGCTCACAGATATTTTGTTTCAGGACGATGCATATATAAACAGGCAGGTTCAGCACAGCTTTGCCGGCTGCTGTGAGATAAACGAACAGGGGGGAGAGCAGGAGAAAATAGTGGTACAGTCACAACCTTTCAAATACCTTCATCCCGCTCTTCAACGGCGCATCATTGAACAATGCTGTAACAGAAAAGGACTGCGTCCCACATACCACCATATCACGTCCCTGTGCAACATGGCCTGCACTGGGAAAACGGGAGCAGAGATACATCTCGGCAACAAACTATCAGCGGTGAAAACTGCAGAAACGCTCGTTTTTTTCCATAGTAAATCCCAGGGTAGCAGAGGCAGTATTTCTCATTCCGTAACGATCCCGGAAGATATCGTTATTGCAGGGGAGGAAACAGATCTAATCGTCAACAAAACGGGATACAGTCTTCGTATTGAAAAAAAAACAAGGCCTCCCGAGGACAGCCTGGAGGGGCAACTGATTCTTGATGCTGATAAGGTAACATTTCCCCTTCATCTGCGCAGCCACAAGCAAGGGGAGATATTTACACCGTCTGGCATGCGGGGACGCAAGAAGGTGGCCACCTTTTTCAGAGATTGCAAAATCCCCAAACACGACCGTAAAAATTTCCCGGTGCTTGTTCAGGATGATACCATTATTGCAGTTCTCGGTCAGCGCATTGCAGCAGAGGTACAACCTTCTGTCGCAACTGTAAATTTCCTGGTTATTACCTGGAAACCATCCATGTCCTAAGCTGACAATGAATTTAAAATGACTGCAGATCAGGTTCAGGATGTGTTTCGTCTGTTACGCAGTACCCTTTTATCATCAATTCTGCAGGTCAGTTTTATGCGGTCAAAATACTCAAGGATGGGAATGGAAAATTTACGGGTCAAACCGGTCATATCCTTAAACCGGGGCGCATCAATATCCCCTTCCCGTTCAATAAAGGCAACCACCTCACTCTGCAACCTGTCAATGATCTCCCTGTGGTAATAAAGGGTTTCACTCACCTTTACAAGTTTTCCGTCCCGAATCAGGAGATGAAAAACATCCTTCAATACTTTTTCGGGATAATCCTTAAAATTGGCAGCTGTTTCCTTGATTGTTGCAGTGGCCAACCCCTTTTCCCGGTACCAGACGAGCAGTTTTTTCTTTATCTCTTCTTCATCCGCCTGTAAAGCAATCTGATGTGTTGCCAAGCGCACATAGGCGCCTTCCTGCATGACATCACCGCAATTGAGCAACTCCTGCAGACAATAGGAAAACAGCTTCTGATCAACATGTTTGACAGCCCCGGCACGCAGCTCTTCTTTTGCCAGCCCTTCCAAGAGAGGATTTGTAACGTGGAAGGTCTTCAAATATTCAAGTATAGCTGCCGTTACACTATCGAGTGTTGCAGTATCCAGATAACGTTGAGCAGAAGAATCGACCTGGGTAATACGTTTTTTTGAAAGAGGTTGGCTTAGAAATTTTTTTAAATGCTTGCCAAACAGCCCCAGTCGCACACCTATCTCATCCTGCAACAGACCAGTAATGCCGCTTTCCCGAAGAAAAAGGAGCAGCATCTCTTCGTCTGAGCCACTCCGCATCACCTGAAAGACCGCACTGTTTTCCTGCCGATCCCGTTCTGTGACACGTTTTCTTTTTTTTCTGGAAACGTTTCCCAAAACCGTACCACCACCGATAGTAATAACGGGAGAATAACTTCTGATAACATAGTTATCCTTAGGCCATACAGCGGCGGGTTCTTCCAGCAACAACTGGATATCGGCATCATCTCCAGGCTGCAATTCATCGCGGTCCAGCAGAGAGACACGCCCCATTATTTCGGCAGTTCCCAGATGAATACGGACACGGCTCCGATGTTTGAGCGGCTTTGCATTCGTTTTAAGATAACTCAAGCTGCAATCCAGCATATAGCTGGGGATAAGTGTACCAGGGGTTGCCGCAACCATTCCCCGCTGCACCTCACTGACATCGACACCCTGCAGATTTATTGCTGTCCGGTGTCCCGCCTCAACAACATCAACAGGGCTGGAATGTACCTGAATTCCCCGGATCTTTGCCACCCGATCTGCAGGATAGAGCATGAGATCTTCGCCGGTAACCGTACGACCGGAGATGGAGGTGCCTGTTACTACAGAACCAAATCCTTTCATTGCAAATATCCGATCTATCGGCAGCCGGAAAGGACCGAAGACATCGTTTAATTCCAGTTTTGCAACGATTCCATCAAGAAGTTGCTTTACTTCATCAATGCCTTCACCTGTGGTCGAAGATACAGAAATAACAGGAGCATCTTCAAGAAAACTCCCCTCGATAAACGAATGAACCTCTTCCTCGACCAACTCGAGCCATTCCTCATCGACCATGTCCTTTTTGGTAATAATGACGATTCCCTGAGAGACACCCAAAAGACGACAGATCTCAAAATGCTCTCTGGTCTGCGGCATAATGCCTTCATCCGCTGCTATGATAAAGGCAAGAATATCAATTCCGGTGGCTCCGGCAACCATATTCCTGACAAATTTTTCATGGCCAGGAACATCTACAATTCCCAGACGGTGACCACAGGGCAAGTCAAGAAAGGCAAAACCAAGTTCAATGGTTATGCCCCTCTTTTTTTCCTCTTTCAACCGGTCTGTGTCAATTCCGGTAAGAGCTTTGACAAAGCTGGTCTTACCATGATCAACATGTCCTGCAGTGCCAAGTATTATTTCTCTCATAGGGAACCACCCAGAAATGGGTTACTGTGCTTTTCTTCAGCCACTGTCGACTGCAGACCGCCATATCCATGACCGGGCCAGATAATCGTCTGACCGGGAAGAGGGAAAATTCTCTCCTTGATTGATTTCATCAAGGTGGCATGGGCACCACCCGGAAAATCTGTTCGTCCGACACCGCCAACAAAAAGGGTATCCCCTGTGATAAGATGAGGGGGCATATAGAGACACATACCTCCGGGGGTGTGTCCCGGTGTATGTATAATTTCACATTTTACAGTCCCTATTTCGAGAGTATCACCTTCACTGACGCACATATCCGGCGGAGGAGATGGCGTCATCCCAAACATGGAAAAATACTCTTTCGCCTCACTCTGCGAAAAGAACTCGGCATCATCCTTGTGCATTACAATGTCAGCACCTGTCTGCTCTTTTATACAGGCATTCCCGCATACGTGATCGGGATGACCATGTGTGGCAATTATATATTTCAGATGCAGACCAAGGTTTTCCAATTCTCCGAGCAGCAATTTTTCTTCGCCGCCCGGATCAACTATGGCAGCCTCTTTGGTTTTTTCACAGCCAATAATATAACTGCAAACACCCATGGAACCAACAACCAGCTGTTTAAAAATCATTACAGCTCTCCACTTGTATGACCCGAAAACAAAACAATGTCACATCGGGCCAGAGAATTCACGAGCAGTTCCGACTATCACCCGCAGTCACCGCCACAACAGCCTGTATTGGCCATATTCAATGTTACAGGAGCTGCAACCGGCGGCATCCGCCTTTCAACAGCCTCAACAACCTCTTCAAATGCCTTGACAGCCGGACTGTCAACACCGGAGGTGAGATATGGCTTACCATCATCGCCGCCTTCAACTACGCGCGGATCCATCGGTACCTTTCCCAGAAAGGGCAAATCAAATTCACGGGCAATTGCCTCACCGCCGCCGCTTTTAAAAATATCCACCCTCTCATTACATCCGGGACAGACAAAACCGGACATATTCTCGACAACACCGACAATATCAAGCTTGACTGTCTTGCAGAAATTAATGGATTTACGAACGTCAGCAAGGGCAACCTTTTGCGGGGTAGTGACCACAACGGCCCGGGTAAGCGGAATAGTTTGCGCTACTGTAAGAGGTTCATCACCTGTACCTGGAGGGGCATCAATTACCAGATAATCCAGCTCGCCCCAGTCCATATCGGCAATAAACTGTCTGATAGCCTGGATTTTTAAAGGCCCACGCCAGATAATGGCTTCATCACGATTCTGCATAAGATACTCGAGAGAGACAACTTTAAGGTTCTCATTATACTCGAGTGGGGCAATAAGTGCATTTGGATCTTCAGGAGGAGAAATAGTACCTTTCAAATCCAACATTCGTATCACATCAGGTCCGTGTAGATCGACGTCCATGATACCCACCTTGTGACCTCTTTTAGCAAGACCAAGGGCGAGATTAACTGAAACCGTTGATTTTCCAACTCCACCCTTACCGCTCATTACCAGAATTTTATTTTTAATTTTACCAAGCGACCGGGTAATGGCGTTATCCTGTTGCGCCATCGCAGCCTGTTGTGCTTCTGGCGTCTGTCCTTGCTGTGACATACTTTAACCTCCTGATTACATTGAGTTGACGAACGAACCTTGTGTTCGCTTACCAGTGAACGATTCACGCCTGCCTGTTGCAGGGAAAAACGATATCAGGTAATGTAAGAATGCAGCTGACTTTTGCAACATATTATCGTCTGATTCTCTTGTTTGTCGGCAGTCAGGCAGCCAGAGACAGTGTGACCAGTATCAAAAAACACTATAGTTTCTATTTTACGGTTTCTTCAGCTATTTTCACCCTTGCTATTGCTTTCTTTGTTATCTAACCCTATTATTATCGGTTATCTGCAGCTTCAGTGCATGCTCGCTCTGAAACCAGAAGAAATCCCATTCACATTTTATTTATATTTGTACACCTTACCTGGAGTAAGGAGGATCACATGCTTGGCTGGTTCAAAAAAAAGAAACACATAAAAGAACAGAAAAGAGAAACACAGGAAGCCGTTCTGCCAGAAGAAAACACTGAGCCTCAAATAGCAGAAGAAGAGCCTCCCGGACACGTATCAACAGGTGGTCCGTCATTGCCGCAGGCTGATGACACATCCGATGGTAAAGGCAGGGAAGAAACAGTAGAAACCGAGCCTCCTGATACGAGGGAGAGTACTGTAAAAGACGCTGTATCACCAGAAGAAAGCACAGGTTTTTTCTCAAAACTCACCTCGAAACTCTCGAAAACACGGGAGTCGATAGTTTATCAGATGGACTCATTGTTTCTGGGGAAAAAGGAAATCGATGCCGATTTGCTCGATGATCTTGAAGAGCTGTTGATTACCTCAGATATTGGAGTATCCACATCTGCAGAACTCATCGACTATGCCAGAAAAAAGGTAAAAAGAAACGAGCTTTCTGATCCTGAAGCACTGAAAAAGCTCATCAAGGAAAAACTGCGCGCCTACATCCACAACGCATCAAAACCGGCAGAGCTGGTAATGCCCGACAAGGGACCCTTTGTAATTATGGTTGTTGGTGTCAACGGAGTAGGCAAAACCACCACCATTGGTAAAATAGCCCACAAGTTCATGAACGCCGGCCAGAGAGTGCTTCTGGTTGCTGGTGATACATTCCGTGCCGCAGCAGTATCACAACTTAAAATCTGGGGTGAAAGAAACGGTGTAGAGGTGGTAAGCAAGGCAGAAGGCGCTGATCCATCTTCTGTTGCCTTTGACGCCATGACCAGAGCTGTAGAAGAAAAGTATGATGTTGTCCTGGTCGATACGGCAGGCAGACTGCATACGCAGTCAAACCTCATGGAAGAGCTCAAGAAAATAAAACGCGTTATGGGTAAAAAGCTTACCGGTGCCCCGCATGAAGTTCTTCTTGTTATTGACGCGACCACAGGCCAGAATGGCATCTCTCAGGCAAAACTCTTTGATGCTGCTGTCGATATTACCGGTATTGCCCTCACCAAACTGGATGGTACAGCCAAGGGCGGTATTGTTATCAATATCAGCAAGGATATGAATATTCCAATTCGTTTTATTGGCATCGGCGAAAAAATCGAAGATCTGCGAGATTTTGAACCAGATGAATTTATAGCCGCCCTGTTTGGCGACCCGATAGCAAATACGTAACACAGACATTATGAATCAATATCAACGTCCACAACAGCCAGGATGCGGGGGATGCCTCTTTATCCTTATTCTGTTTGCATTAGTAACTGGCGGTGCCCCGGCTCTTATAAACCTTATTGGAACACTTTTCGTTTCAGGAATCGCTGCAATCGTCCTCTTTATTGCAATTTTCTGGGGTTTTTCTTTCTGGGTACAAAAACGAGTGGCAGATTATGCCAATTCTCAAAGTGAAAGCCACACCCGTTTTGTCTGGTTACTCGTAGAAATTCTGGTCAATATTTCCAAAATTGACGGGGTAATAACCAAAGAGGAAATCAGCACTATTCATCGTTTTTTTCAATACAACCTCGGCTATAATCAAACCAAGATGGCTTGGGTAAAAGATCTTATCAAGGAAGCAAAGACCTCTGAGAGAACCCTTGAAACATTGCTCGAGGAATTTAAGGCAACGTTTGCCTACGAGCCCCGCTTAATCCTCCTTGAATTGGTCTACCAGATCCTCTACACCAAGCAGCATGTTCCTGAAGATGAGCTGCAGGTAGCCAGAAATATCGCCACGTTCCTGGAAATATCCAGCTATGATCAACGCACAATAGAGGCGAAATACACCTATCGCAGTCGCCGCCAGCAGGAGAGTACCACCTCTTCGGCTGCCCGTTATTATGCGATATTAGGACTTTCAGATGGTGCCGGTTATGATGAGATAAAAAAAGCATACAGAAAATTGAGTATGCAGTATCATCCTGACAAGGTTCAACATCTTGGCGAGGAGTTCCAGAAGGTGGCAGAAGAGAAGATGAAAGAAATCAACGCAGCATATGATTTTTTCAAGAAACAGCACAATAACAAATAACAAACCGAGGTAGACATGGCAATATCAGAAAAAATGAAAGCTTTTGCTGAGAAATCATCCTGGATCCGTAAGATGTTTGAAGAAGGGGCCAAACTCAAGGCACAATACGGTGATGAAAATGTATACGATTTCAGCATTGGTAATCCTGATCTTGAACCCCCGCCCGAATTTAATGAGGTCCTCGAGAAAGTGGCACAGGACAACTCAAAAGGAATCCATGGTTACATGCCAAATGGCGGCTATCCCTGGGTGCGGGATATTATAGCGACCAGGATCTCGGAAGAACAGGAAGTTATGGTAACAGGCGCCGATATGATCATGACCTGTGGCGCAGCAGGTGCACTTAATGTCACTTTCAAATCTCTGCTCGATCCGGGAGATGAAGTGATCCTGCTTGCACCATATTTTGTCGACTACATTTTTTATATTGATAACCATGGAGGTGTTGTAAAAATTGTCAACACCGACGAAAATTTTAATATCGACTTTAACGCCCTTGAAAAGGCAATTACCGAAAAAACCAAGGCTATCATCATAAACTCACCACACAATCCTACAGGAGTTATTTACCCGGAAGAAGACATGATGGCACTCGGTGCCCTTCTCGATAAAATGGGCGAAAAATACAACTCTGTAATCTACCTGGTGGCAGATGAGCCATATAGAAAAATTGTCTTTTCCGGTTGCACAGTACCAAGTGTGCTGAAAGCCACCTCCAATGCCATTGTCATTTCCTCCTACTCGAAAAGCCTGTCTCTTCCTGGCGAGCGAATGGGATATATTGTCGTACATCCTGATATTCATGAAAAAGCACAGCTTCTCAACGCAATGACCATGGCCAACAGGATTCTTGGCTTTATCAACGCGCCTGCCCTTATGCAGCGGACTATTGCTGAACTGCAGGATGCGGCAGTGGATTACAGGATATATGAGAAACGTTACGAATTGTTCAAAGAGATACTTATAAGTGGAGGATACTCCTTTATAGAACCGAAGGGAGCGTTCTACCTGTTCCCTGAGTCTCCCATTGATGATGTAACTTTCTGTGCCATGCTCCAGAAAAACAGGATACTGGCTGTTCCGGGCCAGGGCTTTGGTGCACCAGGGTATTTTCGTCTTGCCTTCTGTGTGGATGAGAAGGTAATTGAACGTTCCGCTGAAGGTTTTAAACAGACTATGCTGGCTGCCCGCAGCTAGTCAGCACCCCTGCTCCCTACTATAAAACTGAACAAAGTAGCCCGGATTCAGAAACATCCTGGCTACTTTGACCGCTGTTCCCGCTTGTCCTTGAAAATCAACTGGATGGGCACCTTATCCAAGCCCAGTCCATCCCTGAACCTGTTTGTAAGATAGCGTTTATAGGAAAAATGAACGCCTTTATAACTGTTCGTCATTATTACAAAACGGGGCGGACAGATGCCAATCTGTGACGTATAGTAAAATTTCAATCGCTTGTTTTTATAAATAGGTGGAGAATGGTCTTCAACCGCATCGGCAAGAAGACGATTAAGGGCTGAGGTTGGAAAGGTTTGGTTAAACTGTCTAAAGACCCCGCCCAGAACCGGGAAAAACCGTTTCACCCCATAGCCGGTAAGGGCTGAAACCTTGAGAAGAGGGGCAAAGCCGACAAAGGGCACATTTCTGCCAATATCTTCCAGCACCTGCTGCTGTCTCCTTTTATCATCGCTGATCAGATCCCATTTATTAACCAGCAGTATCAGGGCTCTTCCGGCATCCTGGGTATAGCCGATAACCTTGGCATCCTGTTCTGTTATCCCCTCTTCAGCGTCAAGCAGGACCACGGCCACATCACAGCGCTCAAGTGCCGCCAGTGACTTGAGAATACTGAACTTTTCCAGTTTTTCCTTTGTCTTCCCCTTTCTTCTGATACCCGCTGTATCAATGAGCAGATAATTGTATTTGCCATACTCGAGCAGGGTATCCACAGAATCTCTGGTAGTTCCGGAAACATCGGATACCACCATGCGATCTTCACCCACGATCTGATTTATCAACGATGATTTTCCCACATTAGGTCTGCCGAGAAATGCTGTTTTAATAGTGCCTTCCGGTAAGCTGGTATCCAGGTCATTTTGTTCCAGTTCAGCAGCAAGCCCCTCCATCAGGGTATGAAAACCATAAGAATGTTCGGCTGACAGGGCCCATAATGTTTCCACTCCAAGCTCATAAAACTGAGACAGGGCCTCCACTTCCTGTTCGGGACCATCAATCTTGTTTACAAGATGAAACACCTTCTTTCTGCTCTTTCTGAGAATCTCAGCAACCTCATAATCGGCAGGGGTCAGACCCGCCTTGCCATCCATCAGGAAAAAGATGATATCAGCCTCTTCAATGGCGTTGAAGGCCTGTTCCCTGATGTGATCGACCATGACATCTTCACCCGTATCGTCAATACCTCCGGTATCAACAAGGATAAAACCCTTGTCTCCCAGGAGCACCCGCTCATAATGGCGATCCCGTGTCACCCCCGGTGTGGGATCAACAAGGGCTTTTCTTGATCTGGTAATTCGGTTAAAGAGTGTTGACTTACCGACATTTGGTCTGCCTACAAGTGCAACAATGGTATGTGTGTGTATGGTCATTTGTTCTTCCTGTTATCAACCACCAGTGAAATTATCGTATACATGCTAAAGATTTGGCACAAATTCTCCGCAGAGCTGTATAGTGGGTGAATCGTTCATCTGCAAGAATATGCTCCAGACCGGCCAGTGCCGGTTGTATATAATCAGCAAAAAATTTCTTGTGTTTCTGCTGCAGCAAAAAGGCAAAGGCACCCAGTATCTGCATGTTTCGCTGCAGAGATAAAAAGGTATACTGCCTGTAAAAAACAGTCTCATCAAAGATGAGATGTTTGTGTAACTCATCAACATACAGTTTCACAAGCCTTTCCCGGAGGGTCATGTCAAGCTGCATATAGGGATCAATGAGTAACGAGGCGAGGTCATAGCCGGGCGGCCCCATCCTGCCGGCCTGGAAATCTATAAATCGTACCCGGTCTTTCTGTATCATAATATTTCTGCTCTGGAAGTCGCGATGTAAAAATCCATGGGACAATCCACATGCCGCCTGCCTGGCAATATCCTCAAATTCTTCGAATACATCAGGACATGGAGAACCGCCACATACCCCGAGCCAGAAAGCATTATAAAAATACTTTGCCTCTCGCTCTATCATAACCTCATGATCATAACAGGGGGAATCATAACACCATGCCCGTTCCAGTCCCTTGCCGCCCTGCATATACATATGACACAGCTTTTTTACTATTTCACTATACAGCCTTACAAGATCACTATCATCATCTCTCTTTCTGGAGGAAAGATGATCGTGCAGTCTGTGATCTCCGCAATCCTCATAAAAAACGAGACCACTTTGTTGATGAAAACCGTAGATTTCCGGGACAGGAATTTTTTTTGCATAGAGATGATTGCCTAAAAGAGCGCATGATTTTGCCTCAGCAAGAGCCGTCTCTGTTTTCTCAGAGGGATATACAATAATGCCAAGAGATCTTCCACCTGTCACAACCCGAAAGAAATTTCTCGTGGAACCATCAGCAAATAATCTTACCAGTCTGCAGTTTTCAATTTCAATACCATCTTCACAGTTCCAGTACCTGGAAGTGACCTTGTCGAGGAGCATTGCCTGGAAAGCCTGCAGGATATCTTTGGGAATATGGTGTTTATCTGGCAACGATAGCATCCTCCACAACAGTGTTATCAGGGATTACCGCACCGTCCCAGATCACAGATCTGCGGATAATAACATTCTTTCCGATCGTGGCATTACCTATACTGCCCCAGTCTGCTAAAATGGTGCTGTCAGAAATTCCTGCATTCGCAGAGATCACAAAACCGTCTTGTATTGTATTTTCCAACTCTGTCCACATGGGAACATTTCCTGTCAACAGGCCACCATGTAAAGCAAGATAATCCTCAGGCGTCCCCATATCAGTCCAGAACCTGTGATCAACCCTGACAATCTGAAACCTGGCATGATTATCTCGGGCAAGTTCTTTATATCTCGTTATAATACAGCTCTCCCTGCCTGGAGGAATCGCATCAAGAATCGCGGGTGAAATCACATGTACTCCGGTAAATGCCAGTAATTCGCTGTCTTGTCTTTTGGAAAATCCAGAAAGCCTGCCATCTCGAACGGAAAGAGTGTTGAACCTCGGATAATCATGAAGGGCAAGCGTGACGTTGCAATCCTCTCGTTGTTGATGTTGACGATAAAGTCCTGCAACATCAATAGTATGGTAAATATCTCCGTTGACAATGAGTAACGGAGAAGCATCCATTTTATCACGTGCTGCCCGCAACCCGCCGCCAGTTCCAAGGATATTTTTTTCTCTCTGCAGGATTACTCCCGAAACATTTTCCAGCTCGTCAGCGATCTGTTCCTGCAAATGATGCGCATTGACAATAATACGGGTAAAACCATGTCGTTTCAAACGCATTATCTGCAGGATAAGTAACGGGTGATTGAGAAGGGGAAAGAGAGGTTTTGGTCTGTATCTGGTGTATGGAAGCAATCGGGTACCGAATCCAGCCGCCAGTATCATCGCCTGCATTGTTTACACCTGGAAAATGGAGAATCAAAAAGGGAGTCACCGTTAGTACTGCAGCGAGCCATCTTTACCCTCAGATACGCCGACTATGACAATCCCGGCCCGATCTGCCTCTTCGACAACAGCATCGGCATCAAAGAGCAATGATTTACCTGCCTCAACCGCCAGAACCGCGCCACAAACTTTTTTCAGGCTCTCTATGGTCTCAAGGCCGATTGCCGGCAGATCAAAACGTTCGTCCTGTCCCGGCTTATGCACCTTTACAACCACAGCATCTTTTTTACAGAGCTCACCACCCCGAAGAATTGTGCTATCAGTTCCCTCAACAGCTTCAACGGCTACAACAGTTTTATCGCGCACCACCACACATTGGCCAATATCAAGCTCTCCTATGGCCTTGGCCATCCGCCAGCCAAAGTCGATATCCTCACACTGTTTGCTATTCGGTTGCTTTCTGGTGAGAACCCCTGCAGGAAAAAGCAGTTTTTGTAAATAGAGAGTAGAGGCAACCACCGTAATACCCTCTTCCTCCAGAACAGCGGCAATTGCCCGGAGCAAGGCATCATCGTGATTTTTATCCACACGGCGCAACACGGAAAGCCCTTTAAGATCAGGTAATATATCCAGAAACATCCGTGTCTTGGTTATCGTACCGAGAAATACCGTTTCAGTAACCTGGTTTGTCTTGAAAAATTTGATGACTTTACCAAGCTGCCCCAGCTTCATCCAGCAGAACTCATCTGCCATTCGGGCAACAGACGCATCGGTCTCCCCCTTAAAGCCGACAACCACAGATTTACGGCCAGCTTTTCTGGCCGCATCTATGAAAAGTCGGGGGAACTGGCCACCACCGGCAATTACTCCAATATTGCGTAATTCGGCCATACCACCTCAATCATCATTGGTTTTCCGCAGAACACCACGTCCTGATATTTCAAAAAACCGTACGAGCTCATCAACCTCCGGGCAATCGGGTATCTGCTGTTTCGCCTTGGCAAGAGCATCTTTCAAGAGCAGATCGGGTGAGCGGAAAATAATCCTGAACGCAGCGTCAATATTAGCAATTGTCTCTCTTGAATACCCTCTTCTTCTCAGGCCAACCTTATTTATGCCTGAGATCCGTGTACGGTTTCTGCTGCCGGAAATTATCACAAAGGGCGGGACATCCAGATTAATACCCGACACTCCACCTATATAGGCGAACTTACCAACCCGGCCAAACTGATGGACAGCAACGAGACCGCCGATTGTAGCATAATCTTCCACAGTGACATGCCCTGCCATTGTGGCCACATTTGCCATTATCACATGGTTTCCGATAATACAGTCATGAGCAATGTGTACATATGACATCAACAGATTATTGCTGCCAATCACAGTTTTACCACCACCCTGAACAGTGCCGCGATGCAGGGAGGCATATTCACGTATATCGTTATTATCACCAATTATCAACTCAGTGGGTTCTCCGGCATATTTTAAATCCTGCGGATCCACACCGACCGCAGCAAAGGACGAGATATTGCAATTTTTACCAATGGTGGTTGGTCCCGAAATAACCACATGGCCTTCGATCTTTGTTCCTGAACCAATTTTGACATCACTATTGATAATGGAATAGGGACCAATGGTAACATCAGCATCTATTTCCGCCTTAGTATCTATTATCGCAGTGGGATGTATTGTCATATTTCACTCAATTATTTCTGAAAAGTACGTTAAAAGCCGCCGTTTATACTTCGACTGCTCAATTATCTCTCAACCGAAGGAGGCCATTAAATGTGCATGGGTAACACGCTGGCCATCAACACTGGCTGTCCCTTCCATAAGCATAACGCCCCGTTTCATCTTTCCCAGTTTCATTTCATATGTCAACTGGTCTCCGGGAAGTACCGGCTTGCGAAACCTGACATTATCAATTCCTGCAAAATATAATAATTTTTTACCAATCATCTCAGGTTTTGAGTGAAAAGCAAGCACGCCGCCGGTCTGAGCCATCCCCTCCAGAATCATGACACCCGGCATAACCGGCTGCTCCGGGAAATGCCCCTGAAAAAAAGGTTCATTGATAGTTACATTCTTTATACCGCATATGGCTTCACCAGGCACCAACGAGGTTATCTTATCGACCATCACAAAGGGATATCTATGTGGCAGTAGTTTTAGAATATCAATTATATCAAGTTTTAATGGGGTTGTGGAATCACACATCATTTCCTCCTGTATTCCTGTTATCATTGGCCAGCTGCTTTTTTACCTCTTCAAGCTCTTTTTTCAATGCACGAACTTCATTGCGAAGATCAGGTATTTTACTAAAACCCGCCGCAGCTCTGGCATATTGTGTCATCGGTATTGCCGGAGTTCCTCCCACTACAGAACCGGGAGGAAAATTCTTGGTCACACCACTTTGTCCGGCAACCATTACTCCATCATTTACTGTAATATGACCAACAACCGCCGCCTTGCCGCCCAGCACCACATTCCTGCCCAATATTGTCGATCCTGCCACTGCTGACTGCCCTACAAGCAGACAGTTTTCACCCAGGACAACATTGTGGGCGACCTGAACAAGATTATCGATCTTTGTTCCTGCCTTGATCCATGTTACACCAAAAGCAGCCCTGTCCACGCAGCAATTTGCCCCTATTTCAACATCGTCATCAATCTGAACAATCCCCACCTGAGGCCGTTTTATATGACACCCCTGTTCATCAGGGGCATACCCATATCCATCACTGCCAATGACAGTACCCGCATGGAGAATAATACGATTCCCCAGAACAGACCCTTCCTCTATCACCACGTTGGGATGGATATCACAGTCATCACCAATGGTTACATTATCTCCAATCACGACTCCAGCCCTGATGCGTACCCGCTCACCCAGTGTCACTGAATCACCAATTACAGCAAAGGCTTCAATAGTGATTTTTTCACCCATTGTGCAGTCACTGCCCACATGTGCCTTTTCATGAATTCCCCTTGCGATAAATTCTTCTTCGAGCAGATAATTGTGAATGATCGCTGAGGCAAGATAAGGGCTTTTTACCCTGATAGCAGGCTGTGGAGCCTCTTCAATATCCAGTGGTACGATCACGGCTGAGGCATCTGTTGTATCAAGAAGTGCCTTCTTCGCAGATTTCGCAAGAAATGAAATATCACCTTCTCCGGCAGTATCCAGCCCGGAAACATCGCTGATCAGGATCTCACCATCACCGATGACCTCTCCCTGGACAAGCTCTGCAAGCTCCTGCAAGCGTACTTTTTTTATCATTTCTATTCCCTCAATCTCGTTTTTTGATTCGTGGAAAATTCCAGCTGTTCTGCTATTGATACAGCAGATATCTGTTGCGTTTTATCATAAACGCACTCAACCCATCCTGCCATTTCCTTTCAAGTGATACAATATCCTCACCTCTCTCAAGCTGCTGCCTGAGTGTTTTCGAACCTAAAATAATATCCATGGGTAACTTGTCATACTCATATTCATAGGGAGGCTGTTTATACTCAAAAGCGTTCTCGTGAGTAAGCATTATTGCCTGCAAAAGAACAAGTGCCGTTCTATACGGTCTAAAAGACGGCCCTGTCACATGAAGCTGAAAGCCGTTGCAATTCTCTTTTGCCCATTTACCGGAAGTTGGTTGAAACAAGAGTGGTCTCATCATGCAGTCAGGTAAATCATGCTGGGCAAGATACTGTAAAATACGCTGATGATCAAGGTATGGCGCTCCGAAAAGCTCAAAAGGCAATGTGGTTCCCCTGCCCTCCGAGACATTGGTACCTTCGAAGATCACCTGTCCGGGATAAACCATCGCGGTAGAAAGTGCAGGCATATTCGGCGAGGGAAAGATCCAGGGAAGATGCGTATCATGAAAGTACATCTGCCGCCTCCATCCGCGCATGGAGACAACATGTAATGCACTGCCAATACCACATGCATCGTTGAAATAGCAAGCCAACTCACCCACGGTCATACCATGCCTCATTGGCAGCGGATAAAGACCAACAAAGGAACTATACTCCTCTTCCAGTACATTGCCTTCCACCATTTCGCCGCCGATTGGATTTGGCCGGTCCAACACCACCACCTCTTTACCATACTCCTTTGCGGCCTCGAGGCAGTAGGCCATCGTATAAATAAAAGTATAAACCCGTGTTCCAACGTCCACAAGGTCTATGAGCAGCACATCAATATCTGCAAGCATCTCTCTGGTGGGCTTTCTCACATCACCATACAGGCTGTAAACAGGCAGGGATGTGACATGATCCGTATGATGATCAGATTCGATCATATTATCCTGTTTTTCTGAATAAAACCCATGCTGTGGTGAGAAAAGTGCAGTGAGTTGTTCAGGAAATCTTTTTTGTAACAGCTCTCGGCCATGCTGTAAATCACGAACGACTGAGGCCTGGTTTGTCAGCAGACCAAGTTTCTTCCCCTTCAGTATCTTCTCGACCTGCTCATCTTTTCCGGCGAGCACAATATCAAGGCCTGTTACCACCATATTCCAACCACCAAATAACTCGAATGAAAAAAATAATCGTCTCAAATACCCCTCGTACAACTGGTAAAGAGTATTCCATATGCTGAAAAATGTCTACGCCTGTATGTATAGATGACACTTCAGTCAGCCTATTATCCACCATTTTTCGACTACAACATATGAATCGTATGGACAACCCGAAGTAAAGAAATGTTTGACTTCTATCCATTATTTCTTTTAAACCTGCTGTATCTCATGGATAATCAGAAAAAAAAAGATTGACCTCAGCAAAAAAAAACTATAATACAGCTTGCCTTTTTGCTGTTATCAGGAAATACAAAGGGATTATCAGCTTTCTACAGGAGAAAAATGTCATGGAATCAAAGAACAAGGATCAGTGGCTTTCAATTGTCTGGAACCTGCTGTTGCTCACTACCGGTAGCATAATTTATGTTATCGGAATAAACGCTGTAGTCATTCATCATAATTTTATTACCGGCGGTTTGTATGGTCTGGTGCTTATGATCTACTACAACACCGGAACCTTATCACCAGGGATCTGGTATCTTATGTTGAATACACCGCTCCTTATCATGGGCTGGATTTTTGTCAGCAAACGTTTTCTGCTGTACAGTGTATACTGCGTTGTCGTCATAACCCTGGCATCGGAGCTATTGACCATTGATTTCGGCCTTAACAAACAAATATATGCGGCAATTGCAGGCGGTGTGCTGAGCGGAACCGGCAGTGGACTCATCCTTCGCTCTATCGGATCATCGGGCGGCCTTGATATTGTGGCAGTGATCCTGAGCCAGAAATTTAATATCGGAGTAGGCAAGACTTTTATGATCTTCAACGGCTTCCTGTTTTCACTGGTTATATCACAATATGGGGCTGACATCTTTATAGCTTCTCTTATTCTCACCTTCGTTTCCACCCGGGTAATTGACTATGTTCTCACGCTCTCCAACCAGAGAAAAATCGTCTATATTATCACCGACAAATCCCAGGAAATATCACAAGATATATTGAATCGTCTCAAACTTGGCGCAACATTTTTACAGGCCAGGGGAGCGTATTCCGGAAAGGATAAACAGATTTTAATGACCATCACCAACAATATTTTACTCAAACGACTTGAAGAAGCTGTTTTTAACATCGACGAACAGGCCCTTTTCATTGTGGAAAAGAGCTATGACGTCATAGGATCCAACTTCAGGAAACGGAAGATTTATTAATCAGGGCTTCCCTAAATTATTGGCGGCGGCGGGCAGTCAAGCCCCGCTGAGACAGCACGAAGCAGTTCTATCTCACGTGCAGTTACCCGCTTGTAGCTAGAAAAGGATTTTTTGTGGATAGCACACAGATTACGGTTGAAAAGACATCCTCAGCTAACATTACGCTACTGGTTATTTCTGTGGTACAGTTCACGACCCCCTTCCTGATGTCGGCAACCTATGTGGCTCTACCATCTATTGGCAGGGATTTACATGCGAATGCTGTACAGCTGGGACTTGCAATAACCTTCTTTGTCCTGACAATAGCAGCAATTGCACTGCCTGCCGGACGCTTTGCTGATATCTACGGCAGAAAAAAAATATTTATCAGCGGTATGGTTCTTCTTGCCATAGCAACAGTGGCCATAGGTTTGAGCACCAGCATCGAGATGTTCCTCGCTCTCCGTCTGGTTCAGGGTATGAGCTGTGGCTTAATCACCGCAACAAGTATGGCAATCCTCACGGCCACGATTCCAAAGGAGAGGAGAGGAAGAGCCATGGGAATCACCATTTCCATGGTCTATCTCGGGCTCGCCCTTGGGCCTGGTATCTCAGGGTTTATTGTCAGCTATGCCGGATGGCGTTGGGTCTTTTTCCTCATTTCCTTTCTGTTGTCCCTGGCCATAATTCTGACAGCGACCAAGCTCGAAGGAGAATGGACGAGTGCTCCTGGTGAGCCTTTTGATTACGGGGGATCCGCCATGTTTTTTATATCTCTCTGCCTTTTCATTCTTGGAGCATCCTTTCTCGTGGAATCCCCCTGGGGTATCCGATTAGTACTCCTCGGAACGGCTGGGCTTATACTCTTTAGTTATATCCAATGGAAATCACCTGTCCCGCTCCTGGATGTTCGCTTTTTGACCACAAATCTCTCCTTTTCCTTCAGTAATCTGGCAACATTTCTCAACTATGCCTCAGTTACCAGCTTTACCTTCCTGTTCAGTCTCTACCTTCAATATGCAAAAGGATTTCCCCCGAAACATGCAGGTGTCATCCTTGTTTTACAACCTGTTCTCCAGGCAATGCTGGCACCTGCCGTAGGTCATCTCTGTGACAGATATCAGCCATCAACGCTGGCCACTGTAGGAATGGGCTTTTGCACCATCGGGCTGTTGTCTGCTGCCTTTATCGACCAGCAGACAACCATGGTCTATATTTTTATCGTTTTAATAACTCTGGGGATAAGTCTTGGATTTTTTTCCACTTCCAATATGACAGCGATCATGAACAGTGTAGGACCAAAACATTATGGGATGGCTGCTTCCATGGTCGGTACAATGAGAACAATGGGCATGCTGATAAGTGCCACCATTATTGCCATTATACTCTCGCTTTATTTCGGAGATGATCCGGTAACAGAGACAAACACCCCTGTTTTTATCAGAAGTATGCAGACATCACTGTGGCTCTTTGGTGGATTGAGCCTTCTCGGCACCATCTTTTCCATGGTCAAAGGACAACTTGCAGGTACAAGTCAGAAGTAGCCCAGACAGAGGACTACTGCAGATAGCGATCAATACTTCAGCCCCACCCTGTCACGAACCAGATCAAGGGTTACCGTAGCTTTCTCTCTGGCCTTATCAGCACCCTTTGCCAGAATTGCACGAAGTGAGGCCGGATCGCTCAAAAATTCCGCTTTTTTCTTACGAGCCTCACCAAAAAAGCTCTCAAGCATCTCAAACAGTTCAATTTTCAGGTAGCCATAGGCAGCACCACCATTTACATAGAGATCATGAACCTCAGCAAGTCTCTCTTTTGACGCAAAAAGTTTAAAAAGCGCATACAGATTACACGTATCCGGATCTTTTGGATCTTCAACAGGGGTGGCATCCGTCTTGATGGCCATCACTCGTTTTTTCAACTGCTTTCCTTCAAGAAAAATGGGAATGGTATTCCCGTAGGATTTTGACATTTTCTGCCCATCAAGACCGGGTATCACTGCTGTTTTCTCCCCTATGGCTGGTTCCGGAACAACAAATGTTTCACCAAACTGGTTGTTGAATTTCTGAGCAATATCTCTTGCCACCTCAAGATGTTGTTTCTGATCCTTGCCCACTGGAACCTTTTCAGGTTGATACAATAAAATATCAGCAGCCATAAGAATAGGATATGAAAAAAGCCCATGACTTGCGGCAATTCCCTTAGCTACCTTATCCTTGTATGAATGACAGCGCTCAAGAAGTCCCATCGGGGCAAGCGTCGATAAAATCCAGGACAATTCACAGACCTCGGCTACATCTGATTGTACCCAGAAAATACACCGTTCGGGATCAAGGCCAAGAGCCAGAAAATCAGCAGCTGCCTCAAGAGTACCTTTGGCCAGTTTATCCCTGTCATGCACAGAGGTTAAGGCATGTAAGTCAACGATGAAAACGTAGAGTTCACTGTTTTCCATCTGTGAAATCATCGGTTTCATCATACCAAAATAGTTTCCAATATGGAGCTGTCCCGAAGGTTGTATTCCAGATAATACTTTCATAGTAGTCGTCTTTTTTCAGTTAAAATGAGGAGGCCGTTTTTTTTCATAAATACTCCTGGTAAGACCCGTATCATATAAAGCGTATGAGAAATCCCGGACCGAAAAGAAAAGTCTATACAGGCAAGGCCACCAGGTAATGCATCTTCATAAAAAAGGGGAGTGTGAATAGATTTCACACTCCCCTGCTATCCGTCTCTATCAGGAAAAGATTACTTCACTTCCTCAAAATCAGCATCAACGACATCATCGTCATCATTTTTGGAAGATCCCGCTGCTCCATTTCCTGCAGCACCACCGGCTCCACCAGCAGGTCCGCCGCCTTCAGGTTTTTCCTGTGAAGCCTGAGCATACATCAACTCAGCCAATTTATGAGAAGCATTGGTTAAGGCTTCTATCGCTGCCTTGATCGTAGCTGTATCATCAGACTTCAAGGCTTCCTTAACATTTTCAATTTCTTTCTCCACATTTGACCTGGTCTCAGCGTCAACCTTGTCTCCGAGATCCTTCAAACTCTTCTCGGTTGCATGAACAAGAGCGTCCGCCTGGTTCCTTGTTTCAACCAGTTCCTTCCGCTTCTTATCTTCTTCAGCATGCAACTCGGCATCGCGGGTCATCTTTTCGATCTCTTCCTCGGTAAGTCCGGAAGATGCTGTAATCTTGATAGATTGTTCTTTACCTGTACCCAGATCCTTGGCAGAGACATTCAAAATTCCGTTCGCATCCAAATCAAATGTAACCTCGATCTGTGGCACCCCGCGCGGAGCAGGTGGAATATCGCTCAGCTCAAAACGGCCAATCGTCTTGTTATCCTGAGCCATTTCACGCTCACCCTGGAGTACGTGAATGGAAACGGCAGGTTGATTATCAGCTGCTGTTGAAAAGACCTGGCTTTTCTTGGTGGGTACAGTAGTGTTTTTCTCGATAAGTTTTGTTGTCACGCCACCCAGGGTCTCGATACCAAGAGAAAGCGGAGTAACATCAAGCAACAATACATCCTTGACATCGCCCTGCAGTACACCACCCTGAATGGCAGCACCGACAGCAACAACCTCGTCAGGATTGACCCCTCTGTTGGGCTCTTTACCAAATATCTCGGCAACCTTGGCCTGTACCATGGGCATCCGGGTCATACCACCAACCAGAATAACCTCATCAATCTCAGATGCCGAAAGTCCGGCATCCTTGAAGGCAACACGACACGGCTCAACGGTTCGTTCAACAAGGTCTTCGACCAAAGTTTCCAGCTTGGCCCGGCTCAACTTGATATTTAAATGCTTTGGCCCAGAGGCATCCGCTGTGATAAACGGCAGATTGATCTCCGTTTCAACGGTTGTTGAAAGCTCCATCTTGGCCTTTTCGGCCTCTTCCTTGAGACGCTGCAGGGCCATTTTATCATTTCTCAGATCAATACCCTGTTCTCGTTTAAACTCATCGGCAAGCCAGTTGACAATGCGCATATCAAAATCTTCACCGCCAAGGAAGGTATCACCGTTGGTCGATTTTACTTCAAATACACCATCACCGATTTCCAGGATAGAAACATCGAAGGTACCGCCGCCCAGGTCAAATACCGCGATTTTTTCTTCACCTTTTTTATCCAGGCCATAAGCAAGTGATGCAGCTGTTGGTTCGTTGATAATACGCTGAACGTTCAAACCGGCAATCTTTCCTGCATCCTTTGTTGCCTGACGCTGCGAATCGTTAAAATAGGCAGGTACAGTTACAACCGCATCGGTAACCTCTTCACCCAGGTACTCCTCAGCGGTCTGCTTCATTTTACCAAGCACCATCGCTGAAATCTCAGCGGGACGATATACCTTGCCTTCAACTTCGACAGATACACTGCCACTTGTCCCTTCCACAATTTTAAAAGGACTGATCTCAATAGATTTCTTCACCTCTGCATCAACAAATTTACGGCCAATAAGACGCTTGATGGCATAGAGGGTTCTTTCTGGATTGGTGACCGCCTGACGTTTGGCAACCTGGCCAACCAGTCGCTCTCCACTGTCTGTAAACGCTACTATTGAAGGTGTGGTTCTGTTTCCCTCAACATTAGCTATGACCTTTGGATCTCCTCCTTCCATGATAGCTACACATGAATTTGTAGTTCCCAGGTCAATTCCAATTATTTTGCCCATATCATACTCTCCTTAAATCTAATAATCGGACACATCCGAATTCCACGTAATTGTATGTCTCTTCCAAATGATTAACTCATGTAACAGTTGTCATTTTCGTCTGATTGTCAAGGCCATCACAGTGTTTGTATGGTACCCTATCGTCATCAATCCTTTGCCTTACCAGACGAGACAACAACCTTGGCTGCACGAAGCAGCCTGTCCTTATAAAAGTATCCTTTCTCAAACTCTGTAAGCACATGATTCGCAGGAACCGTGTCACTTGCTTCCATGGTAAGTGCCTCCTGACGTGTCGGATCAAACGGTTCACCCACAGAATCAATGGGGGTCACTTCAAACTTTTCGAGACTTGCACGAAACCGCTTGAGGGTCAATTCAACCCCTTCAAGAAGACCTGTCAGATTTTTCTCAGCGTCAGCACCGTCCACGACTCCCTGGGAAATGGCTCGTTCCAGGTTATCACCAACCGAGAGAATTTCCCTGAAAATATGTTCTCCCGCATACTTGAGTGTCGTTGCCCGTTCACGTTCGTTTCTTTTCTTGTAATTTTCATAATCAGCAGCAAGACGAAGCATTTTGTCCTTCAAATCAGCTACTTCAGCATGAGCGTCCTGCAGCTGTTCTTCAGTACTTTTCTCTGTCTCCTCAGTATTTTCTTCTGTCCTGTTTTCGACAGTATCTGCTTCCATCTGATCTTTTTCCACTTCGTCACTCTCAACTGCCAGATTGTCTTCACTCTCTATCTTTTCGCTACTCACCTTTTCCTCCAATTGCTGGCAGAGCATCAACTGCACAACCGTTTATATTCATTGAAGGCCTTAGCCTTAAAAACATGTGCGAACAATAAGTAGCAGCATTTTCATTGTCAAGACAGCCTAGGAGAAAAAGAAAATTGTGTCAGACAGTTTTTTTAAGAGTAGTGTATAAGCCTGATACGAATTTTTCATCCGTACAGCAGGGAAAATGCATCTTCACAATCATAAAAAGTCAAGATGTTTTAACATACTGTATTTTTATATATTTTCTGGATTTACCGATCCCCCTCTGTTACACTGTAAAAATCTCCCGGAAAAAATAGAAAAAATGAAACCAGCAAACCTGCGATGAACTCAAAATCTCACATTATTATCGCCATATCACGTGGCTGGCTTACGACATGTGCTTCAACAATCATGGGCATCGTTCTGGGAATACTGTATGTCTGGAGTGTTATTACCTCCGCTGTTCCCGACAGCTGGGGCTGGTCGAATGCTGACAAGGCTCTGCCCTACTCTATTATGACCATCATTTGTGCATTTACCATGATCCCGGCAGGAAAGCTCCAGGACACCATCGGCCCCAGAAAAGTGATTCTCACGGGTGGCTTTCTCTCCGGGCTTGGTTGTATCATTTCAGGTATGGGCGGAGATTCCCTGATCGCTTACATTACAGGATTTGGCCTATGTACAGGTGTCGGTGTGGCATTTGGCTACTGTGCCCTGGCTCCTTCGGCGATGAAGTGGTTCCCTCCCAGAAAAACAGGCATTATTGTAGGGATCGTTGTTTCAGGCATAGGACTGGCCCCTGTTTTCCTCGCTCCTCTGTCGGCCTGGCTTCTCGATTCGTTTCAAGTAGTCAGCGATAGCGGCATTGTTGAAAAAGGTGTTTCAGCAACCATGATCACTCTTGGACTGGCTATCTGGATCGTTATCGGAGTTTTCGCAGGCTGCATTCAAATCCCACCCGCAGGTTATATCCCGGAGGAGGAGCCAACACCTCAACAGGTCGATACCTCCCCGTCCCATACTGTTGATATGAATTGGAAACAGATGATCTCGACCACACAGTTCTGGTTGCTTTTTTTCATGTTTTTTGCCGGATCAGCAGCGGGGCTCATCATTATAAGTGTGGCAACTGAACTGGGCCGTAATACTTTGGGTTCTCTGGCCTTTCTTACTGTAATAGTGCTTTCATTCGGCAACAGCGGCGGGCGGATACTTGCTGGTATGGTCTCAGATAAGATAGGCAGACAGGCAACCATGTTCTGTGAATTTTCATGTCAGGCAATAACAGTTACATTACTTTACTGGACAACAAAACAGGGAGGTGCATCCTGGCCTCTTATCCTTTTTCTCGTCTTTATGATAGGATTGAATTACGGATCAAACCACGCCCTTTTTCCCGCAGTCTGTAAAGATTATTACGGATTACGAAATTTCGGTTTTAACTATGGGCTGCTCTTTTCCGCCTTTGGGACAGCAGGACTTGTAATGCCATGGCTGAACGGCTTCCTGCAGGATATTACAAATCGCCCTGACTCCTCATATGTTATGATCATTGTGATGATGATCCTTGCGGCAGCGGTAGCTCTTGTCAGTCGTACCCTGGGAACTCCCAAGCCTCACTAAATGCAGGATTACCCGGATTCGCTGAGAAGTAACGGCCCTGAAACACCTGTTGCCAGGCCAGCCCTTCTTTCATCGAGCCTTTCCGGCAAACAAGCAGGTATACAATTGCAAAGTATACAAAATTCCATCATAACGTGCATTTTCACAAAAGCAATCGACCGCACCCGAAAAGCCGAACAAACCTCACAGCTAAACGGGCTGGATGGGCAATACAACCGTTGCTTACCACAGATCAAACAGTTCTTTGATTCCCTTTTCGGCAGCTGCAGACATTTTCTCAAAGATGTCCTTGCCAAAGGGCGCCCCTTCCGCTGTTGCCTGTATTTCAATCCAGCGATAATCACCGCTCATTACAAAATTAGCATCGGCCTGAGCGTTTGAATCCTCAGTGTAATCCAGATCAAGCAGTACTTCACCATCAACAACACCAGCAGAAATGGCTGCAACCGGGAGAATATCAGGCATCTTTTTTATTGCGCCGTCAACAGCCAGACCACCAATTGCGTTCCGTAAGGCTATGGCAGCACCTGTAATAGATGCAGTACGTGTTCCGCCATCGGCATTGAGTACATCGCAGTCAACCCTGAAGGTGCGCTCGCCAAGTGCAGTGAGATCGACCATCATACGCAGGCTGCGACCGATAAGTCTCTGAATTTCATAGGTTCTTCCTGATCTGCCAACAGCAGCCTCACGCCTGCTCCGGGAAGAAGTGGCACCAGGCAGCATGCCATACTCCGCTGTTATCCAGCCCTGCCCCTTTCCTTCCAGAAAAGCGGGTACCTTTTCCTCAACGGAAACAGCGCATAATACGTGGGTTGCCCCCATTTTTATCAACACTGATGCATGGGCATTGGGTTGAAAATTTCTGATAATTTCAACCGGTCTCAACTCATCATTTTTTCTATCATATGAACGCATACTACATCCTTTCATGTATTGTTTGTTTATCTTTTTTGTTCTAAACCAGACTTCTCATTTGTTACGTTTTCACAGCATTCGAATGGCATATCTGCGAGAAATTTGAAAGGGACGGGGACATTCAAAAGATTCTCTTATCAATCACCCTGTTTCCCTTCCCCTCAAAACGCTCAAGTGTTTTTTCTTCGACCAGTTTTATATCGACACCTATACCCAGCTCGGATGCCATACGTTTTTTTATACCGTTAATCAGGGTGTGCTGTTTTTTCATTTCATCACAGAACAGGGACTCACCAACTTCAACCATCACCGTCAGCTTATCCTCGTTGTTTTCCCGTTCGACAATGAGCCGGTAATGCGGTTCAGTTCCTTTAATATCAAAAAGAACCGATTCAATCTGGGTGGGGAAGACATTTACACCTTTTATAATCAGCATATCATCACTGCGCCCAAGCACCTTGTCCATCCTGGTAAATGTCCGTCCGCAGGGACATGGCTCAGGAAGAAGCCTTGTAAGATCTCTGGTGCGGTAACGAATAACGGGAAATGCTTCCTTGGTAAGGGTGGTTATCACCAGTTCACCCACCTCTCCAGGTGGTACAGGTTCAAGAGTTTCCGGATCGAGTACTTCTACCAGAAAATGATCTTCGTTGATATGCTGACCGTTGCACTCTTCACATTCACCAGCTACGCCAGGTCCCATCACCTCAGAGAGACCATAATTATCCGTTGCACGGATACCAAGCCTGCTGTTTATCTCCTGCCGCATAGACTCTGACCAGGGTTCTGCGCCAAACAACCCCACACGCAACGACAGGCCATGGGGGTTAATCCCCATATCCATCATCACATCAGCCATTTTCAAGGCATATGAAGGCGTACACACCAGCGCTGTTGACTTGAAGTCCTGCATAATCTGGATCTGCCTCTTGGTATTCCCCGCTGAAATGGGAATAACAGAAGCTCCAAGCCGTTCAGCACCGTAATGAAGACCGAAACCACCGGTAAACAGTCCGTACCCAAAAGCAATTTGAATGACATCATCTGCTGTCAATCCAGCCCCGCACAGCACTCTGGCAACCAGGTTTGACCAGTTTTTGATATCATTACGTGAATATCCTACCACCGTAGCCTGTCCGGTGGTACCCGAGGAAGAGTGAACACGTACTACCTCGCGAAGAGGAATAGCAAACAAACCGTATGGATAATTGTCACGTAGATCCTGCTTGGTTGTAAATGGCAGCTTTTGCAAATCCTCGAAGGAATCTATCGAGTCAAAATCCACCTGAAACTCTTTAAACTTCTTTCTATAAAAAGGCACATGCGTACCAACACGGTGCAACGTTCTATGCAGTCTCTCAAGCTGCAACTGTTCAAGCTCCTGGCGTACCATACACTCTCGTTCTTTTTCCCAGATCATTTCTCCACCTTTACGAGCAATCACACAGCAATATTTGCACAAACCATGTGGCAGGAATTACAGAGTACTACAGTGCACAAATCTCTTCTCTGGAAAGAATGGTCACACCCTTTTCCTGTAATGTCTGCACCGCCATATTTGTATCTTCAAAACGAAAGATCATCACAGCATTCTCACCGCTTTTATTGACAAAGGCATACATATACTCAATGTTAATAGCTGCGACCTCGAGGATCTTGAGTACCGAGGCCAGTCCACCCACCTCATCAGGGACCTCAACGGCAACAACCTCGGTTCTCCCCACAGTAAAGCCATCAGCTTTTAATGCACTCTCTGCAATTTCCACCTTATCCACAATGAGACGGAGTATGCCAAAATCAGCAGTATCAGCAAGGGAAAGCGACCGGATATTGATGCTGTTATCTGCAAGAATTGAGGTTATCTCAGAAAGACGCCCTGATTTATTTTCCAAAAATACGGCAATCTGTTCTACTTTCATAGTACCTCCTCTCAAATTTTACGTTTATCTATAACTCTCAGAGCCTTTCCTTCACTACGCTGGATAGTTTTCGGCTCAACAAGCTTAACCTTGGCTGTTACACCAAGTATATCTTTGATATCTTTCTGGATTCTTCTCGTCAGGGTCTCCAGTCTTCTAATTTCATCGGAAAAGACCGCTCCGCTCACCTCAACCAGTACCTGCATGGTATCGAGATTCCCCTGACGTTCGACAACAATCTGGTAATGTGGTTCAACACCATCAATACCCATGAGGACATGTTCAATCTGGGATGGGAAAACATTAACCCCCCGAATGATAAGCATATCATCAGTCCTGCCGGTTACTTTTTCCATACGAACCAGAGTCCTCCCACAGGTACAGGTATCATAATACAGCCGTGAGATATCCTTGGTTCGATAGCGGATGAGAGGAAATGCCTCCTTGGTCAAGGTGGTGAAAACCAGCTCTCCCTCCTCTCCTGGCGGCAACACCTCTCCTGTATCAGGATCAATGATTTCCGGTAAAAAATGATCCTCAAAGACATGCATACCACCACTGCTGGCCAGACACTCCATACCAACCCCAGGCCCCATTACCTCTGAAAGACCATAAATATCTACAGCCTGGATATGCAGTTTTTTCTCCACCTCTTCACGCATATTCTTGCTCCAGGGCTCTGCCCCGAAAACCCCGACCTTGAGCGAGAGACGTTCGGGATTAACCCCCATATCTCTCATGGCATCTGCCAGGTTTAATGCATAGGATGGAGTACATAGCAGTATGGAAGAGCCAAAATCCTGCATTAAGGTAATCTGCCGTTTACTGTTACCGCCAGAGGCAGGTATGACCGTTGCACCAAGTTTTTCAACGCCGTAATGAACACCGAGTCCTCCTGTAAAAAGTCCATAACCATAGGCGTTGTGGATCATATCCCCCGATGTTGCACCGGCACAGACAAGAGCCCGTGCCATAACTGTGGCCCATAGATCAATGTCTTTTTCAGTATAGCCCACAACAGTTGGCTTGCCTGTTGTTCCTGAAGAGGCATGCACACGAACGACACTATCCATAGGTGAGGCGAAGAGTCCAAACGGATAATTATCACGTAAATCATCCTTGGTGGTAAAGGGCAGTCTCTGAAGATCAGCAAGGCTTGTAATATCTTCAGGCTTCACGCCCAGTGCATCCATTTTTTCCCGATACGGCAAGACCTTATGATACATACGGGCCACCAGTCGCTGCAAACGCTTTAACTGGATTGACTCAAGTCCTTGCCGCGGCAGGGTTTCAATCTCTTCTTCCCAATATAGTGTTACCATCTACTCCTCTCATATCTGGCTTTTTTATTCTTATGCGGTAAACAACGTAACCGGACTAGTTATCGTATCAGATAGATGACCTTTTTAACTACCCTATATAGCCGCCTGCAAGCAAGTGTTTTTTATAAGCGGATATGTCGAGAATCATCATATCTTCCCGATTTTTATCACTATCGCCTTATCCGTCTTTCTCTTCAAAGTCCTTCCTTATGGACTATCCGGAACTCTTCCAGAGTGCAACTATTTACTTTATTTTTAACAAACAGGTGGAAATACAGCTCTTATTACAGTAAAAGAAGGTAGTACAGACTAACAATTATTTTACAATATTTCTATGTTACAAAAAAAATCATAACAAGGACGGAACATGTTTATTGGAAGAATAATGCACAAGGATCTCGTTACAGTGTCTCCTTCCGCCAGCATCGAAGAGGCGAAAATCCTTTTAGAAGAGCATAAAATCGGGCACCTGCTGGTCGTTGATGATGAGGGGTCCCTGGTGGGTATTCTCTCAGATCGGGACTTAAAACAGTATTGGGCGTCACCTGCAACGACTCTGTCAACCTATGAACTAAATTACCTGCTTCAACAGGTGACTGTCGGGATGGTTATGATAAAGGCCGTGATTACCATCACCCCTGAAACCACGATTGAACGGGCAGCATTCATCATGCAGGGAAATGATATAAACGCCCTGCCCGTTGTGGAAAGGCAAAAGCTGGTGGGGATTATCACCAGCACAGACGTTATGGGAGTGGTGCTCGAAGCCATTGGAATCAATAATGACAACACCAGAATAAGTGTTCTGATTAATGATAGAATCGGGGCAATGGCAGATGCCTGTATCATTCTTCGGGATCAACAGATAGATATCCGCAGTATTTTTTCCTGGCCGGAGAAAAAGCATCCCGGAGTCTTTCAGCTGATAATGAGAATCCGGAAAAAGGATAAGGAAAAAGCCATTTCAGCTCTTGAAAAAGAGGGGTACATTGTCGTGTCCGATTACAAGGAAGATATAAAACGCTTTGTAGAAAAATAATATTTGATTTTTAACAGACATGCCCCAAAAGCAAAACACCTCCTCATACAAGAACGGCGTAGAAAGGCGTATCACCCCCGATAGACGTAAAACTGACAGGCGCAGCCTGTCAGAAAGACGCAGAGACAGTCGTCTTGGAGACAATACAAATAAACAAAAAAAAACACTGAAAACATGGTTCCGCTCCATATCACGGGCACGGCTGGGCGTTGACAGACGGAAAGGTGAGAGAAGAAGTGCCGGAGACAGGCGCCAGCAGCTGCATGACGCGGCATTGTTGACTCAGGAAGAGCTCAACGATCTGCTCTCATAGGGAAGGTTCGGTCATCTCTGGCCGGCATTCAACTCAGCATCAATTGCATCTATCCGTTCC
>PDWI01000161.1_pt1 | contig 97822 bp, 82 predicted proteins | sample 1430891 | NCBI WGS metagenome assembly PDWI01 (sample SAMN01162508, study PRJNA174530) | Oral metagenome, whole genome shotgun sequencing project. | biome: Marine environment; feature: Marine mammal; material: Swab sample of the gingival sulcus; isolation source: swab sample of gingival sulcus... | reverse complement strand
AAAACAATATTGGGAAGAAAAATTTATAGCTCAAAGTTGATCTGACAATCACAGCTAAAAAATCGGTAACTGTCAGATCGGGTCTGAACTACTACAAATGAGGAATGAATGCACGTTGTATTTCATAAGAATATTCATAAATGAAAGATATCCTTAGATAGTTAAGAAAGAGTGTCTTGCTTAATTTTAGGCTTAAACTTTCATTATAGTCTTTGGTTGATCTTATAAAAAGAGTATCTTTTATTTATTTCCCTTCACTCTCTTCAATCCAGGCGGAGAGTGCATTTATAATCTTTTTTGCTTGCTCGGCATTAGAGATATTGAATTTCGATTTTTGTCGATACTCTCCCTGCTGCTTCTGATAACGGCGTATGGCATACATATCCTTGCCGTATTCTCCTGATTTTCGGTCAAGGTTGTTGTATCTATAGAGGATAGTTGTCCAGGCCCCTTTGGAGAGCACTTCTTTCCCCGTTTCCTTAACAACCAAAATCCCGTCTTCTTCGTAGTTCATCGTGAGGTCATCAATAGTTTCGTTCATCATGTGTCTCCTTTATTTTATTGTGAATTGATAAGGGCTTTTTAAACCAGAGGACTGTAAAGGTAAAGTTTTTTATATTGTTGCATGTAAAAGACCTGACGGCAGTTTTGCTGCCGCCAGGGAAAGGCTCTGGATTAATCTCGGTCAAAAGAGAGCTTGCCGTCAATACAGTTCACGTAAATTTCTGTTTCTGGAGCAAGTTCGCCCTTAAGCAGCTGCATTGCCAGCGGGTTTTCTAACTCCTGCTGAATTGTCCGTTTCAGTGGGCGTGCGCCAAATGCAGGATCGTAACCGCGTTCTGCGAGATATGCCTTTGCCTCTTCTGTTATTTTTAGAGAGATATCTTGTTCCGCCAGCCGTTGTACCAGCTTGTTCAGTTGAATTTCGGCAATGGCAATAATCTCGGATTTTTTAAGCTTGTTAAAGATAATGGTTTCGTCAATCCGATTGACAAATTCCGGCTTGAAACGTTTAAGCAGCAGCTCGGAAATTCTTTTTTGCAAGGCATCGCTGTCGTTGCCATCCATCTCCATTATTACATTGGAGCCCAGGTTTGAGGTCATTACCAGCAGACAGTTTTTAAAGTCAACGGTTCTGCCTTTGCCGTCGGTCATACGTCCGTCGTCTAAAACCTGCAGCAGAATATTGAAAACATCGGAATGTGCCTTTTCAATCTCATCAAGCAGGATAACAGAATATGGCCGCCGCCGCACGGCCTCGGTAAGATAGCCGCCCTCATCGTAGCCGACATAGCCCGGAGGGGCACCAATCAGCCGGGCAACGCTGTGTTTCTCCATAAATTCTGACATATCAATGCGGATCATTGCATTTTCATCATCAAAAAGAAACTCGGCAAGGCTTCTGGCAAGTTCTGTTTTTCCAACCCCGGTCGGTCCCATAAAGATAAAGGAGCCAAGAGGCCGGTTGGGGTCTTGCAGTCCGGCTCGTGCCCGGCGTACAGCGTTGGCAACGGCGTCTATCGCCTTTTTTTGACCGATAACCCGTTTTGCAAGTTTTTCCTCGGCATGAACCAGTTTCTCCTTCTCTCCTTCAAGCAGTTTGTCCACGGGAATTCCCGTCCATTTGGCAACGATACTGGCAATATCTTCGGCAGAGACCTCCTCTTTAAGCATCATTTGTCCTTGCTGGATCTCCTGCAGTTTGCCGTTGGCTGTGTCAAGCTGTTTCTGGAGTTCAACCAGCTTGCCATAGCGTATCTCCGCCACCTTGCTCAAGTCGCCTGTCCGTTCCAGTTGATGGGCTTTTGCATTGGCGCTGTCAATATCGCTCTTGATTTGGCGAATATGCTGAATTGTTTCTTTTTCAAGGCTCCAGTGGGCTTTCATTGCCTGAAGCTTTTCGCTGAGTTCTGCCAGCCTGCGCCCTGTCTCTTCCAGCCTTTTTCTGGAGGTGTCATCACTCTCTTTCTTTAGTGCTTCCTGTTCTATCTCCAGTTTGATTTTACTGCGTTCCAACTGGTCAATTTCCTGAGGCATTGAGTCAATTTCAATCCGCAGGCGGGATGCTGCTTCATCAATAAGATCAATCGCCTTATCCGGTAGAAACCGATCGGTAATATAGCGGCTGGAGAGTGTTACCGCTGCAACTGTTGCCGAATCCTGTATGCGAACACCGTGGTGAACTTCATATTTCTCCTTGATACCCCGCAAAATGGCAATGGTATCCTCCTCTGAAGGTTCGGCGATTATTACAGGTTGAAAACGCCGTTCCAGGGCACTGTCTTTTTCGATATATTTTCGATATTCATCCAGCGTTGTTGCACCAACACAATGCAGCTCTCCCCGAGCGAGGGCTGGTTTCAGCATATTAGAGGCATCCATTGAGCCTTCTGCAGCTCCAGCACCAACGAGGGTGTGAATCTCATCAATAAAAAGAATTATCTCTCCGGCTTTCTCCTCTACCTCTTTAAGCACTGCCTTTAGCCGGTCTTCAAATTCACCCCGATATTTTGCTCCTGCGACCAGTGCCCCTAAGTCGAGAGCGATTACCTGCTTGTTGGTTAGACCTGTGGGGATATCTCCCTCTATGATACGCTGTGAGAGCCCCTCGGCGATGGCTGTTTTGCCTACCCCTGGTTCGCCAATCAGGATTGGATTGTTTTTTGTTCTTCGGGAGAGTACTTGAATGATGCGGCGGATCTCTTCATCCCTGCCGATAACGGGGTCAATCTTTCCCCGGCGGGCCAGGTCTGTAAGGTTTTTTCCATATTTTTCCAATGCCTGATACTTCTCTTCCGGATATTGGTCGGTCACTCGATGCGTTCCTCGTATTTGTGAGAGAGCCTGCAAAAAATCTTTGGCGAGAACTCCCTGCGCTGCAAGCAGCTTACTTTCATCGTTTTTTTCTTCAAGAATGGCAAGAAAAAGATGCTCGCCGCTGATGAAGTCATCCTGCATATTTTGTGCGAGGGTAAAAGCGTGATCCAACACTTTCTGTAGTTGAGATGAAGCATAGAGCTGCCCGCTATCGCCGCTGACCTGAGGAATTTTTTCCAGCAGGGTGTTGAGTTCTGCCAGTATATATGTCGGGTTGGAGCCGATTTTTTGTAAAACCGGAACCACAATTCCTTCTGGTTGTTTTATAAGAGCAATAGCAAGATGTATCGGGCGTATCTGTTGATGGTTGTTATCCCGAGCAAGCTGCTGTGCAGCTTGTATGGCTTCTTGTGATTTTACGGTAAGTTTATCGAATTGCATGGTATCTTCCTCCTCGTTTTTCAGGTATTTTAAGTAACCTGCTGCAAGAGAAAGATAAGAAGAGAAAAGCTGGTGTCAATATTGAGTGTCAAAAAAATGACACTGGAGAGGCAGTTGAGGCGGCTTGGAGAAAGCCGCCTTTTTATAAATCAACTCAGATCAACCACAAGAGCTGCAGGTACCGCAACTTCCTCCGCCGCTGCTAAGCGGTTTTTCCGATGTAATACCGAAACCGGAGCGCGGCCCGGCATCAACAAAATCAACAGTAATATCACCTGTTGTGTCGAACAGAGTTGTTTCTACCAGAAACTTCAGTGTGTCGTTGTCAAAAACGGTGTCGCTGTCTTTTGGCTCATCCAGAGCCAATCCCAAAGAGGGACCGCTTCAGCCGCCTTGCATTAATGCGATGCGGAGAGCGGAATCAATGCTGTTTTCCGCAAGGTATTCTTTCAGTTTGGTAACAGCAAGATCTGTTACATGTAATTCTGCCATGAGTTTCCTCCAGGTAAATAAATTTTCAACAGACCTCCCCGAAGGAAGATCTCCTTTCTGCAAGTATAGAGCTTTTTCAGGAGTAATCAAGGTGTGGATGGACAATATTGATTAATTGTTGGTATTTTTCTTTTAATATACGAAGATTTTTCCTGTTGTGGGGAACAATTATTTCCCTGTGTTATTCGATCTCTCCTTTTCTGCAGGAAAATTAATTTTTTCTGTTATAGTTGAATTGTGGTAAAAGCGGGATTGTTAAAATTAATTTTTGGGAGCATATAATGAAAAAGATAGTCATTTCAACAGGTGGAGGGGATGCGCCGGGATTAAATGCCGTGATCTACTCTGTTGTGCATAGCTGTTATAAGCGGGGTTGGGAGGTATATGGTAGCCGGGATGGTTATGCGGGCTTTCTTGATATTGATGATCTTGTGCGGCTCTATCCCCGGGATGTGGAGGGAATTTATTCCATTGGCGGAACCATACTGGGCTCAACCAATAAGGGAAATCCTTTTTCCTGTCCGGTGGAAAATCTTGCCGGAGAAGTTCAGGTTGTTGATATCTCTGATAAAATACTCCAAAATTATAAAAGAATGGGGTTTGATTGCCATATTGCTATTGGCGGTGACGGTAGCCTGGATATTGCCCATCGTTTTGCCGAAAAGGGTATGGGAGTTATCGGTGTGCCGAAAACCATTGATAATGATCTGGAGCGGACGGAGCGGACTTTTGGTTTTGATACCGCTGTGTCTACCGCGACTGATGCCCTTGATAAGCTTCACTCCACCGCAAAATCCCATAATCGGGTAATGGTTGTTGAGGTTATGGGGCGGGATTCCGGCTGGATTGCTCTTTATTCAGGAATTTCGGGTGGTGCAGATGTTATTTTATTGCCGGAAATCCCCTTTGATATTGATGCCGTATGCGACAAGATCCTTGATAATGAGCTTCATGATAAGCATTACTCTATTGTTGTGGTGGCAGAAGGGGCGATGACCGCAGACGGTAAACGCTTTAACAAGGGAAAGGGGGAGCTTGGTCGGGATGAGATGATTCTTGGCGGTGTCGCGGAGTGGGTCGCAGAGGAGGTGCGTTGCCGGACAGGTAAGGATACCCGCTCTCTTGTGCTTGGACATCTTCAGCGGGGGGGATCGCCGACGACCTTTGATCGGCTTTTAGCGTTGCGTTTTGGTGCTGCTGCGGTGCGGTTGGTAGAGCAGCGTAAATTTGATCATATGGTTGCGCTAAGAGATTCCGATATGGTGGCAATTCCTATTGCCGAAGCCATTGCTCAACGGAAAAAAGTCGATGTGGAAAGTGATAAGGTGATTACTGCGCGGGATATTGGCATCTGCCTTGGAGATCGTGTTCCCCAGGAAGAGGAATAGATATGGAGAACGCTTTTCAGAGGGCTTATCGACTTCTTTTTGATTATTATGGAGAGCAGAACTGGTGGCCTGCGGAGAGTGATTTTGAGGTTTTGGTGGGGGCTGTACTCACTCAAAATACGAACTGGGGAAATGTAGAAAAGGCACTTGCTGTATTGCGGGAAAGGGGACTGCTTGCCTATGAAACGCTCTCTCTGCTCTCTGTGGATGAGATCGCGCCGCTTATTCGCTCATCAGGGTATTATAATCTGAAGGCTGCCCGTTTGCGTAATCTGCTCACTCTTATTGAAGAGGAGTATGAAGATGATTTTTCACTATTTTTACAGGCAGATAGATTTATTTTACGGGAGCAGCTCCTTGCTGTAAAGGGGATTGGCCCGGAGACGGCGGATTCCATTCTTCTTTATGCTTGCCGGCAACCGAGTTTTGTTGTGGATGCTTACACTCACCGGATTTTCTCCCGGCATAGCCTGGTGCCAGAGGAGTCAGACTATCATACAATTCAGGAGAGCTTAACCTCTTCTCTAGAGGAAGATGTTGTTCTCTATAATGAGTATCATGCGCTGATTGTACAGTTGGCAAAAGATTTCTGTAAAAAGAAGAGTCCTCAGTGTAAGGGGTGCCCGCTGGAAGATATGTTGATATAAGCTGTTTGGGGTTCGGCTATTTTGTCATAAAAGAGGCCGCTGCCTGTGTGGCAGCGGCCTCTTTGTTGTTACTGATAGCTGTTTCAGGACGCTTGCAACTATTGCTTCTTGCTATTTCTCCGCCGTTTTACGGCCCCGGCTAATCCCATTAATCCTATTCCGAAAAGTGCCATGGAGGCAGGTTCCGGGACTTCTGCGCCTACCAGTTGGCTTTGGGCATGGCCAATACCGGATTTGGGGCCGCCTGTGGCGTAGGAAATTTCAAGTGAGCGAATATCCCACACATTCTTATACGTAGACCAGTTTTGCGTTTCAGTGAGATAATCATCCAGCACATCCCAGGAGGCGATCATTTTCCGCTTATTTTCTGAGTCTGTCATGGATTGGAGATTCTCACTGTGATACCATATACCGTACTGGACGGCTCGAACCAGGGAAGAGAGCTCTTTTCTCGGCTGTTGGTGATACTTTTTCTTATAGTTATCATTTATCTCTGCCACTATTTTTGCCGCATCATTAGAGAAAAATCCCTCTTCGTAGGCAGCGTAGAGCCATTTGATATTGTCATGAATATCGGTGGATTTCCCAACAGCATCCACCGTGTATGTTTTTACCAGTTGCCCCGCTTTATAGCTGCTGGAGATACCTGCATAATACTCAACGCAGAAAACATCATAGAGACTCTCTTCGTTATATGTTTTCCCATCAGCATTTAGTTTACCAAAACCAGGGGGGATGGGAGTATTACTGGACTCCCGCTCATCAATCAGGACAAACCTCTCGTCAGTTCCTCCCGTAAAAGGAAAGGCTGAGGCATGAGATGCAATCAAGCACATTGTTAAGGTAATCAGTAGTGTGTTTATTTTTCTCATAGCGTCCCTTCTCTTATTGTTTTGCTGGTTAAGCAGCTTGAAGTGTTACTGCTTTATTGCAATACTTATGCCATTGGGTTTTTATAAGAAAAATAATGATATAATAGATAGATATATCTTTTTGTGCGGATTGCTTCTCTTTTATTCCTTTTTTCCGAAAACAGATAAATACTGTTTTTCGGAAAAAAGGCCATTATGACTTTTATAAGAACCTCTTTTGTGTGTTACGTCCTCTCCTTTGTTTGTATAAATTTTTTGCAGATTCCTCGAATCAGGTTGGCATCTCGTGCCTCAAGTTCCATTCTGCTCAAAAAATTACGAATATTTGCCATCCAGCGAGGTTGTCCCTCTTTGTCGAGAAAATCTATTTTATAGAGAGCTTTTTCCAGATAGCGGTACATGCTTTCCAGTTCATGAGAGCTGGCCAGTTTGGGAACAGGCGGCAGGGCCGCGGGGGCATAAATAATTTCATGATGGAGTTCATAGCAGTGGATTGCTACTGCCTGAGCCAGATTCAGTGATGAAAAATTATCGGTGGGAATGGCTGAAACCATTTGGCAATATTTTAGATCTTCATTAGTGAGTCCGGAATCTTCCGGTCCAAAAAGAACTGCTATTCTGTTTTTTTCTAATCTGGGTTGTATCCATTGTGCTACTTGTCGGGGGTTACGTTCAGCAAAACGTTTTCTGCCTCTGCGGGCCGTTGTCCCTACCACTATCTGGAAATCCTGCAGTGCCTCTTCAATGGTAGTGAAGCGGGGCATGGCATCAAGGAGATGGGAGGTGTTATGAGTGGCTGTTTTGGCCATTCGTTCTCTTTCCGGCATGTTATCGTGTACCAGAATAATGGAGGATATACCGAAATTACAGGCAACTCTTACTGCGGAACCAATATTTTCCGGCACTCGCGGACGAACGAGTACGATACTTATAGAGTTCAGGGTGTTTTTCATAAGAGATTATAGGGTAAAGAAGTGTTTTTTTGATCCAGGGTGATAGGAGTAATAAAAAGAGATTTTTTAATGATGGTCCGTACGTTGTGTAAAAATACCAGCCGCGCCTATATAAGCAGTGATGAAGATACCAGATAAGATGCTTTCTTGAAATGAAAAGGAGGGGGATAGAGCGGGGGAGATCCTTTTTGTGGAGGGAAAAAGAACTCCTTATTTTGCAAAAATTATTGTTTTTACGATAAAGGATGGCGGCGGCTGACGAACAAATTGGTTGTTTACATATCAATGAATATGTGATCTATTCATGAATGCTTTTAGCAGACTATCTTTTTTATGTCGATTTACAGCGGCAGATACGCGGTGTTACCGTGATATCCCATACCCTGGGGAGATGTGTCGTTAATTTCAGGGAAAAAGGATCTTTTATTATGCGTTCTTTTTTTGTCTCAATCAGTGCTGTTGCTCTATTGGCAACGGCGGCGGGTGTGCAGGCCTCAACCCTTGAGAATGTTGAGAAGGATGGGTATCTCAAGTGTGGTACTCATATCGAAAATCCGGGGTTTTCTGCGCTGGATAGTGATGGGCAGCGTATCGGTTTTGATGTGGATTTCTGCCGGGCAGTTGCTGCGGCTGTTAATGTGCCGGAAATCAAATTTACTGCTCTGACATCCAAGGAGCGGCTTCCTGCCCTTCAGTCCGGGGAGGTGGATTTGCTCTCCCGGACGACCACTCATACCATGAGCAGGGATAGTCAGCTGGGGCTGGATTTTACCGTTACCACCCTCTATGACGGTCAGGGCATGATGGTGAGAAAGGAGCTGGGAGTAAAGAGTGCCAAAGAGCTTGATGGAGCAACCGTTTGTCTGCAGACCGGATCAACCACGGAGCTGAATATTACCGATTATTTTCGTAAGAACGGGATGACGTTTACCCCGGTGGTTTTTGATAAACAGCCTGATGTACGTAAGGCCTATGATAGTGGGCGCTGTGATGTTCATACTACGGATATTTCTGGTTTGGCTGCTCAGCGTTCTCTTATGGAAAATCCGAAAGATCATCTGATCTTACCTGAGGTTATCTCTAAGGAACCTCTGGCTCCGGTTGTCCGCCACGGTGATAACCAATGGGCAGATATTGTTCGCTGGACGATATGGCTGACCATGGCTGCTGAGGAGAAAGGTATTACTGCGGAAAATGTGGATAAGGTAAGGGCAGAGAGTAAAGATCCTGAAGTACAACGGATGCTTGGAAAAACCGGTACGTTATGGACGGATTTAGGCCTTGATGCAGAGGCTCCGGTTCGCGTTATTAAGACCGTTGGTAATTACGGCCAGATCTTTGATAGAAGTCTGGGTGTTGATACGCCGTTGGGGCTGGAGCGAGGTCTGAACGCTCAATGGACCGATGGCGGCCTGATTTATGCTCCGCCTTTTAGATAAAAGTCGTGATGCCCTGTTTTTTCTGATTCAACCCTATGATTTGGAGAAAACAGGGCCTTTTTTTTGATATTAACTATCTGGAACTTCCCTATATAGAATTTCCAGATCCTCCTTGGAGGCTTGAAGAGAATGTCCGTGTCCTCCGCTGATTCCCCTCTATCGAGGAAAGCTCCGGAAAAGAGTGTCCCCCTTTGGCGAAGTCCTCAAGGGCGGGCATGGCTTTTTCAGCTGGTCATGCTGGTTGGTTTTATCTGGCTGGCCTTGAGCATTTACGGCAATACCCTGGAAAATCTTGAGACTCGTGGTATTGGTTCCGGATTTGGTTTTCTTGGAGCTGAGGCGGGATTTCAAATTGGTGAAGTTACAGGAATCCCTTTGCCTAAAGGCGGCTTCCTCTATTTTTTACTCAGTTTGGCGGCAGGGCTTGCAGTCTGTCAGTTGGTTGGCCGGTGGGTAAAAAGAGAGGGGGGAACAATGCCGATCACCTGGTTAGCCGGCTGTCTTGTTGCCGCTGTCGGAGTTCCTTTACTCACTCTTTATCTTTTTCGTGATTCAGTTGAGATCGCCCATTATTCGCCTTCATCCAGTTATATCATGGCTCTGCTTACTGGCCTTGCCAATACGCTTAAGGTTACGGTGATTGGCTGTGTTGCCTCTTCGCTGCTGGGTTTATTCATTGCCCTGGGACGTTTGTCGCCGAACTGGCTGATGCGTACGTTATGCCGCTGGTATGTTGAATTGAACCGGAATCTGCCTCTGCTGCTGCAGCTTTTTTTCTGGTATTTTATTGTTTTTCAGCAGTTGCCGCAGGTACGGCAATCCATAGATGTCGGCGGCTGGTTGTTTTTAAACAAGCGTGGTCTCTATGTTCCATCCTTGGTTCCTGAGTCTGGTGCCTGGGCCTTTTGTTCGGCCTTGATTATTGCCCTCTCTATTGCCTGGTTACTCTATAAGCGTGCCTTGAAATTAAGAGATGATACGGGGGAGAAGGGGCAGTGGATATTGCCGGGTATTGGTCTTGTTCTTGGCTTGCCTACCCTGGCATGGTTCTTTGCTGGGGCTCCTTTCTCCCTTGATATGCCAGCGTTAAAGGGTTTTAATTTTAGAGGCGGTATGGATCTTTCTCCAGAGTTTGCCGCCCTTGTGGTAGGGCTCACGGTCTATGTTTCTGCTTTTAACGCAGAGATTATCCGGGCGGGAATAGAGTCTGTCTCTAAAGGGCAGCGGGAGGCGGCCCGAGCTATTGCGATGAGTGAACGGCAGGTGATGGGTATTGTTATTCTTCCTCAGGCGATGCGGGTGATTGTTCCGCCAATGACCAGCGAATATCTGGCTATTGCCAAAAATTCGTCGCTGGCTGTAGCTATAGGGTACCCTGAATTTGTCAGTGTGGGGGGGACGATCTTGAATCAGTCTGGTCAGGCGGTGGAAATTGTCGGTATCTGGATGGGGGTTTATTTGTGCATCTCTCTTCTTATCTCGGTGGGGATGAATATCTATAACGCCAGGATTGCCCTGAAGGAGAGGTAGAGATGAATAAAACAAAAATGATTCCTGATCGTCTGCCGCCCCGCATCCGTATCGGTGCCATTGGCTGGATTCGTAACAACTTGCTCTCTCCATGGTATAATGCAGTATTGAGCCTTTTGGCGGTCTGGCTGATTTGGTCAGCGGTGCGGCCCTTTATTGACTGGGCAGTGATTAATGCCACTATTACCCTGGACCCGGAAGCAGCCAAGGCTGCATCCGGTGCCGCCTGGGGATTTATCCGTGAGATGTGGCCTGTTTTTATGACTGGTGTTTATCCCGAGCAAGAGCGCTGGCGGCCACTGGCGGCACTGGTGTTAGTTGTTCTTATTGTCTGTCTCTCCCTGGTCCATAGATTTCGTCGTACCCGATGGCTGCGGGGGATATGGCTGCTTTCTCCCATTGTTATTTTTGCTCTTCTCTATGGCGGCGGTATTACAGGGCTGCCCGTTGTCGGTACCCATTACTGGGGTGGTCTTATGCTGACGGTGACATTGGCCGTGGTTGCTATGCTGGCGGCTTTTCCGGTCAGTGTCCTGCTGGCCTTGGGGCGGACATCCGAAATGCCCATTGCCCGGCAGTTTTGTGTTGCTTATATTGAACTGATTCGCGGCGTACCTCTTATCACTATTTTGTTTATGGCTTCGGTGGTTCTGCCTTTGTTTCTGCCCACGGGCATGGAACTGGACAAGGTGCTGCGAGCGATGGTGGGGATCACCATGTTTTTCTCTGCCTATCTTGCCGAGAATATCCGGGGAGGACTGCAGGGGGTAGCTCGGGGACAATATGAGGCCGCTGATGCCCTGGGGATGGGGTATTGGGCCAAGATGCGGGTTGTTGTTTTACCCCAGGCCTTACGTATCGTTATTCCTCCGATGGTGAATAATTTTATTGGTATCTTTAAGGATACCTCGCTTGTAGGTATTGTCGGCCTGGTGGATCTGCTGCAAATTGCCTTTGCCACCACCTCCAATCCAAAATGGTTCGGACGGCTTGAAGAGGCGTATGTTTTTATCGCATTCTGGTATTGGATATTTTGTTATGGACTCTCCAGGTACAGTCAGCATCTTGAACGTAAAATGCCCTCTGCCGGTAAATAGAAGGAAATATTATGCACAATACTGTTGATAATTTGCACGATGCTCCTGTGGTGATAAATATTCAGGGGTTGAATAAATGGTACGATCAATTCCATGTTCTAAAAGATATTGACCTTCAGGTTCGCCAGCAGGAAAAAGTGGTTGTCTGTGGGCCGTCTGGTTCCGGGAAATCCACCCTCATTCGCACAATCAACCGCCTTGAAGAGCATCAGGAAGGCTCTATTGTTGTAGACGGTACCCATTTGACCAATGATGTAAAAAAGATTGAACAGATTCGTAAAGAGGTGGGAATGGTCTTTCAGCAGTTCAATCTCTTCCCCCATATGAGTATTTTGGATAATGTAACGGCAGGGCCTATCCATGTGCGTAAAATGCCTAAAAAACAGGCGGAAGAAATTGCCTATACCTACCTGGAGCGGGTGGGGATTGCCGAGCAGGCAGATAAGTTTCCCGGTCAGCTTTCCGGTGGTCAGCAGCAGCGTGTAGCCATTGCCAGGGCCATTGCCATGCAGCCCAAAATCATGCTTTTTGATGAACCTACGTCGGCTTTGGACCCTGAAATGATCAAGGAAGTTTTAGATGCCATGCGGGAGCTGGCAGAGCAGGGGATGACCATGATTTGTGTTACCCATGAGATGGGTTTTGCCAGAGAGGTCGCTGACACCATGGTTTTTATGGATAAGGGGCAGATTGTTGAATATGCCCCGGTAGATGAATTTTTTACTGCTCCCCGCGAGGAGCGTTGTCGTGAATTTCTTGAGCAGATATTGAATCATTAATCTTTTTCTGATCTTTCCGTGCAGGTAAAGAAGATCAGAAAAAGATAGACGTTTTTTGTGCCTCTATAACTGGTTCTGTGCCGGAATAAAGGTGAGTTGGCGGCGGCTGGTGCTGATACTTGCCAGCTCCACCTCTATTAAATCACCAAGTTGGTACTCTTTTCTGCTGATTTCACCCACCAGCCGGAAGTGGTCGGGATCGTGGAAGAAGTAGTCATTACCCAGAAGATCTACTGGAATTGCACCGCTGACCATAGGATCTTCCAGTTCGACAAACAGTGTGTTCTCCGTTACACCGGAGATGACGGCAGAAAAGAGATCACCAATCCTGTTTTTCATATAGGAAATTTTCAGGCGATCATTGACATCCCGCTCAGCCTCCACTGCCGTTCGTTCCTGCCGCGAAAGAAAGAGGGCGGCATCTTTTGTTTTTTCCGGTGCAAATTTCTGTTTGCGGCTCTTTTTCCCTTCGGCCTGCAAGACGGCGGTGAGCATTCGGTGTACCATCAGGTCTGGATATCTGCGGATAGGGGAGGTGAAGTGGGTGTAGGCCGGAGAAGCGAGGCCGAAATGACCACTTTGCTCTGTTGCATACTGTGCCTGGGTGAGACTGCGCAGCAGCAGGGTATTGATAAGGTACTCATATTGTGACCCCTGTGCCCGCTGCAGAACCTGGGAAAACCATGCCGGGCTTTTTTCATAGCGTTGTAGAGAGATACCTAGTCTCTCCGCCAATTTGCGGAATTCGGCAATTTTCTCTTTTCCTGGGGGCTGATGAATACGAAAAATTGGTTGGGTAAGTTTTTTGGTTAAGAAATCTGCTGTAGCCTCGTTGGCAATCAGCATAAACTCCTCAATAAGGCGATGGGCAGTATTGCGCTGTGCCGGTTTGATTGATGTTACCTCTCCCTTCTCATCAAGAGTAAATACCGGTTCCCGTAAACTGAAATCGATGGCCCCCCGCTGCATCCGTTTTTTACGCAGCAGAGCGGCAAGTTTTTCTGCTTTTTTTAGCATGGGAACAAATTGCCGATACTGTTCTGTAAGAGGCGCATCGCCGCTGAGTATTTTCCATACGGTATCGTAGGTAAAGCGCTGTCTACTACAGATGACGGAGTGGTAAAACTGCTGCCGGCAGAGGTTGGCCTTGCTGTCAAAATCAAGCTGGGCGGTAAAGGTGTATCTTTTTTGGTTTGGTAGTAGACTGCACAGGTTGTTGGAGAGTTCTTCCGGCAGCATGGGGATAACCTTACCTGGAAGATAGACGGATGTTCCCCGCTGGTATGCTTCTTTATCAAGGGCACTATCAGGTGTAACAAAGTGACTGACATCGGCAATAGAGACATAGAGGCGAAAACCACTGTTGTCAAGTTGCTCAATGGCGATGGCATCATCAAAATCCTTTGCACTGGCACCATCAATGGTGATATGGCAGGTGTTGCAGAGATCTTTACGTGGAAGTTTTCCCTGCTCCTGCATCTTCATCTTTTTTGCCTGCTCCAGGGCGGCAGCACTAAATGTTGTTGGCAGCGAGAATTTTTCTATTGCCAGTTTGAGCTGGGTGCTGGTTTGTGTCGGTGAACCGAGGACAGCCAGAATTTTGCCCGGTTTTAACCGGCTGCTCTCTCCTTTTCGCAAAAATTGCACCTGTACGGCATCACCGGGTTTTGCATTGAGGAGCTCTGTATCCTTGATTGCAACTTTAAACGGAATATAGCTGTCATCTGGAGAAACAAGGAAGCTGCCCCGCTTTTCACGGAGAATACCGCAGAGGATATCCGGTGCAGGCTTTGTTATTCTGATAACAACGTAAGAGGGGCGTTTGCCTCTTTGCAGGTGGGCAGGAAGAGGGCGCACAAGAACTGTATCCCCATGAATTGCACCGTTTAACTCCTCTTTTGGGATAAAGGGTTCGTTCTCTTTTGCTCTTTTTCCAGGGGTACGAGGCAGGGCAACAAAACCAAATCCTTTAGGGTTAACGGTAAGCTTGCCATAGATAAGCGGTGAATGAGAAGAGGAAAAATCACGTTGCCATCCCTCTTCAGACCGTTTGAGGATATGTTGCTTTTCGAGGGATAACAGTGCTTTTTGTAGAGCTTTTTCGGTAAAATCTGTCTGGAGGGTTCTTGCTCTATCTTTTTCTGAAGAGCTCTCTTCCTGTTTATCGTAGAGGTCAATTATCCGGTTTTCCACCATGAATTGAGAAAGATTGTAATGGGGGCTGACGTTATCCTTTCTGGAGTTTGCTCTTTTGTGCTGTGATTGTCTTTTTTTTCTTGCCATTTTCTTGTCAATTTTGTTTCTTCAAAAAAGAAGAGTGAGTTTTGTATATTTGTAGAAGTCCCGTTGTTGGTAGGCACATTCTCCCTATTGTGATTCTTCTTTATGTCTTCTAAATAGCCGATTTTCTTGAAAAGAACAAGGAAATACTCCTGATAAAGCAGCCCGCTCTGCGCAGAAAAAGGTGACCGCTTATGCCTCCTCGCCGTATTCCCTTTGACCTTGAATTGTATCGTAATGAAATGGAGAAACTTATCGGCATTGGACCGGAGACGGATGTCTTCTGGCGGGCGCTTGATTTTGCCGTTGTTGCTCATGATGATCAATGGCGCAAATCGGGCGATGCCTATATTCTGCACCCATGTTCTGTTGCCAAGATCCTGGTGGAAGAGATGGATGTTGATTATGCCGAGATTCTTGCCGCTGCCCTGCTGCATGATACGGTTGAAGATGTTGAGGATGTTACTCCGGAAGTTGTCGGGGAGAAATTTGGCAGTTATGTGCGGGCTATCGTTGAGGGCTGTACCAAGGTAACGCATGTTTCCGGCAACCGGAAAATTATCAGCATGAAAACCCATCGCAAGATTTTTGCGGGATCAGCGTTACGGCCGGAAGTTATGCTGGTCAAGCTGGCGGACCGGCTGCATAACTTACGGACCCTGAATGCAATGAGGCTGTCAAAGCGGCAGCGTATTGCCGATGAAACACTGGCGATATATGCACCTCTGGCAGGAGCTCTCGGTTTGTTTAATATGAAGCGGGATATGTATAACCTCGCCATTACTTTTCGCTATGGCAGAACAGCAAAGGAGCTGAAAAGTTCTATTGCCCGCTTGAAGAAATCACCTTTAGGGAAGAGTATTGCAGCAACCCTGGAGCAGGCAGTTGCTGTTGCCGGTCTTTCCTGTAGGGTATCCGTCCGTACCAAGGATTTATGGGCGTACTATGATGTGGAAAGTAAGGTTTTACTGGAGCAGATTGATACACCGCAGGAGATTATCCTGCTGATGGATAATGTTCAGGATTGTTACAGTGCTCTTGGGGTTGTGAACAGGTGTTTTGCCCCCATTCCCCGGACAATTCGTGATTTTATCGCTAACCCGAAGCTGACAGGGTATCAGGGACTCCATGCCCGGGCGATTGTTGAGGGGAAAAAATTCTTTTTTAAAATTCGTACCAAGGCGATGGAGCACAGGGCTCAGAAAGGGCTGTTTCGTAACTGGACACCGGAAAAGGAGGAGCAGGGGCGGTTTATCGAAGAGATTCAGGAGATGTTTGATATCCTTGGTAAGGAGGATGCTGTTTCTTATCGGGATGTGATTGAAGCCAGTGGTATTAAGGAGATCTATACCTACACTCCGAAAGGGAAATTGATTTATCTCCCTAAGGGATCATCTCTTCTTGATTTCGCGTTTAAGGTTCATCCCAAGATTGGATTAAGTTGTGTCGGGGGCATGATCCGTAATAAAAAGATTTCCCGCTCTCATGTACTAAAAGATGGAGATATGGTGCGTGTTTTGCGTGCGGAGGAAGATGTCCACTTTGAGCAGAATATGATTGATTGGTGTAAAACCCCTCGGGCCCGCATTGAGTTGGAGCAGAGCTTTCGTAAACGGCGGATACAGGTGACTGCGGAGATTGGCCGAAGCCTGCTGGCTCAGGAGCTGTGCCGTTATGGCTTGACTATTGAGCTTTTTGAAAAAGAGTTGGGAACCAAGGTATGGGAGAGCTTTGCCCCTGAAAATGCAGCATATTATTATCGAGGGATTGGTGAGGGAAGATACCATCTCCGCTGGGTTATTGGGCAGCTCTCTGTCTTTTCGCAGGAAAAATGGAAAAAGCGTGATGAGGGGCAGTCTTCCCATAACTGTATTGAGCTGAAGACCGTTGATCCCGTTACGGTTAAGCTCTCTCTCTGTTGTAAGCCGGAGCCGTCTGATGATAAAAACCTGGTTGCCTTGCTGACCGGTAAGGGCATCTCTGTGCATCGCCGTGATTGCTCTTATTTTCAGGAATTAGAGCTTGCGCAGGAAGATATCATCCTCGCCCGCTGGAATAAGCGGGAAACCTTGCTGGATCATTCTCAAGCATATCATATTCCCGCAGCTTTTCGCACCGAAGTTATGGAGGCTGTTGCCGCTGCGCCGGAAGAGATGGAGGTCGAGCGTCTGGAGATGCTTTTTCTGCGTGATGATGGGACTTCTGCCTGGGAGGTTGTCTTTACCTGTCCGCATCTGGAAGCATTGGAGAAAATTAACGCGTATTTTCAGCAGCAGTCTTTTTTGGTTGAGTTTGTTCTGGATGCATAAAGGTACTTTTCCATAATTGGGGGGTAATGGTGTTGATCCCTTGCTGCAGATAACGGGAGAAACTTTCCCCTTCAATCTCTTTTGCACCGAAGCGAAGAAGATGCTGTGTGGTCATCTGGCAGTCAACGAGGAGAAAATTGTTTGCTTTGAGATGGTGAATCAAGGCGATCAGAGCAAACTGTGAGCAACCTGATTTTCGGGAAAACATCGATTCTCCAAAAAAAATCCTGTCCAGGGCAATTCCGTAGAGCCCTCCTGCCAGCTCACCGTTAAGCCAACATTCTACACTGTGGGCAAATCCCAGATTATGCAGCTGGATATAGGCATCTTTCATCTCAGGCAGGATCCAGGTTGGCTCCCCTGTTTCATTCCGTATTTTGGCACATTGCTCAATGACTGCGGGGAAATTACTGTCGAGAGTAAGCTGCGGCTGGAGTTTGCGCATCGTTCGTGCTAATCGTTTGGGGATATGAAATTCATCAGGAAAAATAACCAGGCGTGGAGAGGTAAACCACCAGAGTAGCGGGTCACCCTCGGAAAACCATGGGAAGATACCTTCTCTATAGGCAGCAAGGAGACGGTTGGTGCTAAGATCACCGCCAACGGCGAGTAGTCCGTCCGGTTCTGCAAGCTCTACTGGAGGAAAGACTATTTCATCAATCAGTTTGAAAACGGGCATTTTCCCCTCAAAATATTTTTAATTCTTCACAACTTGTAGTATGCTGAACGGAAGTTATGATAAGGCAGTGGAGGATGTGCTGTCAAAGAGAATCTGCATAAGGGAGTCGAACGAAAATAATGAGTGGTGCGGTTGTCCCCTTTCAGGAAGAGCCAGTTGTAGAGAACTATTTTGCAGGAAGGCCCTCAGAGGAGTTGTATGATCAGCTTCGTCTTACCTTTGCAAGAGGGTCGGCGTTAATGATTGTTACCGGTGGTGCCGGTTCTGGCAAAACAATGTTTTGTAAAAAGCTTGTTTTGAAACAAGGGGGACCTGCGTCTGTCTTCTTTCTTGATGAGGTAAAGTCCTTTGGTGATGTAATTACCGATATAGCAGATGCTTTTGGTATTACTTTTGAGCAGGAATTGACCGGGGATATGCGGATTGAACGGATTTGCGAAATCCTCTATCAGCGGGATGTACCGGTATTGCTTGTTTTTGATCAGGCAGAAAATCTTTATCTTGCCACCCTTGAACGTATCCGTCGTCTTTACGACAGCTTATGTGCAGCAAAGATCTCTTCATATATCCTTTTTGTCGGCCGCCCGGAGTTCCTGGATAGTTATAAACAACTTGTTATCTGTAATTTTTGCGAGGCAAAAGAGGTCTTTTTCACCTTGGGGCAGCTCTCCCTTAAAGATACGGGAAATTATCTGAAAAATGCGGTCAAAAATTATACGCAGCCGGGGGTGGAGCTGTTTTCTCGGCCTGAATGTATTGAGCGTTTTTATATGGCCACGTCTGGCAACTATCGGGCAATAAATACTTTTGCCCGAGAGTGGCTTGCGCAGCCGCAACAGCCTGAGGCCTTTATTGAAAAGCTGAAGGATACGGGGGAGAAAGGGGCATTGAAAGAGAATCGTTTGACTTCTTTTTACACTGTTTTCTCTGCTCGATTGTCTTGTTGGTGGAAGGGGGGCCTGGATTTTTATGTGCAGGGGTGGAAACAGGCGTCTGCACAGAGAAGATGGCTTTTGCTTTCGGGAGCATTTCTGGTCGGTTGCGGCGTTATTTATTCCTTATCTACAGGAGAGGATGCGGTTGTTAAGGAAGAGAAGTCGATAGAAGTCTCCTCTTCTCCCAAGCCGTATCTGGTGGAGAAGGAAGCAAAAGTAGAACTGGAAAAAGAAAAGGGTGTTGCCTCCTCCGCAACGCCTGTTACAGCTCCTGTTGCCGTGCCTGTTTCTGAAAAAGTCTCTCCTCCACAAGATGAAGGGAGAAAGAGGAATATTGAAGGAGAGGAGAGGGTGGTAGGTTCGACAGAGGAAATTGTTGAAAAACCTGTTAATAAACCTGTTGAAAAGCTTGTCGAAAAGAGAGAGGAGCCTCTTTCTCCACCTCTCCTTGTTCCCGAAGTTGAGAAGAAAAAAATTGTACTAAAGCCGGAAGATGGCTCGCAGCCGCTGGAAACAGATGAGGTAAAAAATAGTCCGCCTGTTTCTTCTCAGGAAAATGAGGGGGCGGTAGAAGTAGAAGCCGAAGAAGATGACCAGTTGCCTGTTGTTATTTCTCCCTTGCACCCAAAAATTCGTTTTCCTGCTCTTTTTCGGGAGGATGATTCCGGCTCTTCTACCGCGGCATCGGAAGTGCGGAGAGAAGGGGGCGTCCTTATGCTGTACCCCTTGAAGTCATCAAAATACAGAGACCGTGTTGAAGGGAGTCCCTTGACGGATGGGAAGGTTACAGAACTTGAGCGGTTGGTGCAGAATCGTTTTGTTGCAGGGATGGGGTGGCGTAATGCGGATAAGAACGCTCTTTATACCATCAGGATTGCTCAGGTAGAAGAAAAGGGTGCCGAAAAATTGTATCAACTCTTTGGGAAAAAGACCTTTCGGCCAATGGTCGCAGATCTCTATCTTTTCAGTAAAGGGTTGGACCCTGAATATGTCGTTGTTTTTTACGGAGAATTTTCAACCCGGGCAGAGGCTGAAAAGGCGTTACAGGATGTTCGGGGGAAGTTTTCTGGATACGATCTTTCTCTGACCACCGTAAAGGATGCGATGAAGAGTGTTCATAAATAGGCTGGCGGCAGTATGCTGGGCAAGATCTGAGTTTGAAGTGTTTGGTCAAAGCTCCTTTCGTTTTTCTTGACTAAAATTTGTAACTAATTATTTTTAGTTGGTTTTTTCTCCTGAATATAGAGGAGTTATGGCTATTATCGTATGGATATGCAAACTTCCACCTGCAGCCGTTGTGATGAAATTGTCTCTGTACTAAAGAGGAAAATTCTTCTCAGGGAAAGCCTTCCTGGAGATATGTTTCCCAAAGAGGAGACGCTTGCTCAGCAATATTCCGTGAGTAGAGCACTTATTCGTGAGGCTCTTGGTATACTTAAAGCGCAGGGATATCTGGAGTCAAGAAGAGGCAAGGGGGGAGGAACCTTTGTTAAGGATATCGTGCAGTCTGAGGAGGTTGATTCTCTCTATACTGATTTAGTGCTGATGGGGGAGATGACGGTGGGGGATCTGTTAGAGGCGCGTTTGCTGGTTGAGCCGAAAGCAGCAGAACTTGCCGCTCTCAGGATTACAGAAGGTGACGTACGGGAGCTTTCAGCCTGCCTTGAGCAGGAAGCGGGTGCAAAGAACCTACAGGAGCGTATACGGGCGAATATCGAATTTCATAATGCGATCGGCAGGATAAGTGGTAATCCGTTTTTTGCTATCTCCATTCGTAATTTTATGAAATTCAGCTGCCTCTTTATTGTCGCTATTGGTGATAGAACTCCTGATATTCATAATGATCGTGAACATCAGGAGATTTTTTTGGCCCTTAAAGCGAAGAACTCAGGACTCGCTTATGAACGGATGTATGTTCATGTATCAGGCATGAAGGGAAACATGACTGTACTTGAACAGATGTTTCGGGAAATTCACCTGAAGCCGGGTTAAAAAAGTCTGACTTTTTACGTCACGCCGATCTTTTCTTTTTCTGCCCGGCAGTCGCCAGAATCAGTCCCAACATAATACCGAGAAAAGCAGCAAAGAGCACCCGTAACTCCGCAGGCAGGAGAAAGGTGACGGTGTGGGCAGGAATCCAGAAAAAGGGGATGGTCTTTTTGAAGACAAAATTCCACATTGTATCCCAGTCTATCTGCTTGAGAATAGAAGAAAAACTGATTGAAAAAAGGGTGGGGAGTGCTCCTTTGGTTTGAGCAATATGTATATCCGTAATTTTATGCAGCGTCATCATTACCGGCGCAAAGACGGTATTAAGAGTGCAGCTGATGCTAAAGGCAGTGAGCAGGCGTAGAGTAAAACTGCCTTCTGCCAGAGTACTGCTGGTAACAGGTATCCCCAGAGACGCTAACAGATGAGGAGTCCCTGCGGCGAAGATTGTAAAGGCGGCTTTAATAACAACTCCCAGCAGGCCCCAGACTATCATCCGGCAAAGAAGGCCAAAGCCCTCTTGCCAGTAACAACCGGCAAGTATGCGCAGGGCCAGCATTTCGCCGAAACTTGCCAATATGGCAAATTTACAGAAACTCATCAGGTAGCCATGCTGATGGTTTATAGAGGAAAAGAGCTCTCTGGCAAAGGTGCTGCATGAGAAAAGAGCAATGAGGGCAGTGATGCAGCAAATTACTGTAAGGTCGCTTTTTTTCATTGATATCGCTTGTAGTTACTCCCTGAAAGGGGCTGAGCCCCATCAGGGAGTTTTTATTTCGGCACAGTAGAGGCCGGAGATAAAAATTACTTCTCCATCATTTTTCTACCTGCGGAGAATGCCGCATGATTCGCGTTCCAGATTGGCGGAGTCGGGCTGACACTCTTCAGTGCCTGCAGCCAGTATTCTGCCGGAAAGTCAGAGAACGGCGGCAGGGTACTTAATGCGCCGATCATAACAACGTTGGCACTGCGTCCTGCACTGTCGCCCAGTTTGATTGCCTCTGCGAGAACATCCACTAGAATAAGGTTATATTCCTTTAGCGGGTTCACGATATCTGCTTCCGCGGGATATTGATCCTCCGGCAGGCCATAGGGGTATATTTTGGTCGGGGCAAGGAGAATCGTACCTCCAGGTTTAAGCATTTTGATAAAACCGTCACGCAGTACTTCACTGAACTCCATGCTTACCAGACAGTCTGCTGTTCCGGGGAGTAGCGTAGGAGAAGAGACTTTACCACAGCTGAAAGTGGAGATAACCGGCCCCCCCATCTGTGCCATACCGTGGGTTTCACCCTTGACAACGTTGGTTTCTCCATACCCGGCAAGAAAGGCAAGGCGGGTGAGAACCCGGCCAAAGAAGAGGTTTCCTTGTCCCCCTACACCGCGAATGGCAACGGCCAGCCTCTCTGGTAATGCAGCAGGCCCTTTCGGTAGGGAAATTGTTTCCGGTGCAGCCGGAAGCTCCACCCTGTTTTGAACTTTTTGACCAGATTCATCCACCATCTTCAACGCTCCCACCGGGCACATTTGTGCACAGGCAGAGCCTTGCCCCATACAGACGGAACAGATGTTGTTATGGAAGGGGAGCCCCTCTTTATCGGCCTGAATTCCCGGGCATATCTGGCAGAGTCCGCAACGTCTGCAGGTGTCGGCATTAACCGACATGCGTATTCCCGGTTTCAGCTTGGGCATCTTGCGAATGCAGCTGCCCTCGACAACAAGAGTGACAAATTCGCCAGCTTCTCCGGCAGCCAGGGCTTGAGGCAATGCCTTTTTAATAGCCTTGCGGTCGTAGGCGCTTACGGTGATTACCTTTGCTCCATGTGCTTCAAGACTCTTGTTGAGATTGAAGGTGTTCGTATCTCCGGCAAGGTTTATCGGGGAGGTGGGGCCGGGTTGTCCGCCGGTCATTGCCGTCCAGTGGTTATTGAGAATAACCTTTACACCAGGGACATTACGGAAGATACTGTTTCTGGTGGCATCCATGCCGCTGTGACATTCGGTCCCGTCGCCCAGCACGCTCAAGACTCGTCCCGCCTTTTCCGGCCTGGATGAAACATAACCTGCCCGCTTGGCCTCGGATGCGCCCATACAGAGGTTGGTGTCAAGGGCTTTCATAAAATAGAGCAGGGTGTTACAGCCGATATCACCAAAGACGGCATCTACCTTCTTTCTCTTTTTCAGCAGTTTGACCTCTTCTCCAAAGAGCCGATAGGGGCATCCGGCGCAGATCATTGGCGGTCTGCCAAGGGGTTGTACGGCAGGAGTTACCACTTCCTGCATCTCCAGGCCCAGATGCTTGGCGATCAGTTCTGGTGTCCATTCGGTGATGATATCATCTGCCTTCTTGCCAATAACGGCAAGCTGGTTCCGCTCCAGTTCATCCTGCAGGTAGCTGTGCCCGTCTTCTATAATATAGATGGGGCCGTCAATTGCAGCATGGAATTCTTTGATGAGCTTCATCGGCAGCGGCCAGGTAAAGCCCAGGGAGAGAACGTCAAAATCGGTTCCAAGAGACTGCTGCATCTCCTGAACCATCATATCACTCGGGCCATAGGTGATAATTCCAGCTTTACCAGAGCCTTTTTCCCATTTGTTCAGCGGAGAATTCTCTACCATCTCCGTCAAGGCGGGGGTACGTTTTCGAACAACCTGATTGTAGTCAAGGCGAGCAAAGTTGGGCAGGGTGCTGAAGCCTTTAAGGGATTCATCAACCTCTACTTTTTCACGGGTCTTTTGTTCGGAAAGATGCACCAGCCCTTCACTGTGACAGAGTGTGCCGCTGGCAAGGATTGCTACTGGAGTGTTGAATTGCCGCCCAATGTCTGCGGCCAGCTCAGCACATTCATGCATTTCCTGATGATTGCGCGGCTCAAAAACAGGGAGGAAGCAGCTTTTTAGAAAAGGCCTTGGATCAACCAGATGCTGGGTTGAACTCGGAGTAAAGTCAGAGGCGATATAGTAGACAAGTGCTCCCCGGGGAGTGTTGAAAAAGGCAGAACTCGCTACCGGATCGCCTGCCTGATAAAGTCCGGGAATCTTCATGGTGACGACACAGTCACTGCCGGCAAGGGTATGACCGTAACCCATGGCAACGGCTACGGCTTCGTTCACCGACCATCCCACAGAGATCATATCCTGCACCTGGCTTAAGCCGCGGTCAATTACTTCGGTGCTGGGGGTGCCGGGATAGCCGTCTGCGGCATGGATTCCCGCGCGGACACAGCCGACAGCAAAGGCAATATTTCCTTGAATTACCGCAGTTTCACCGCTTTTCTGGGTACAAAGTTTTTTGATTGGGTTCATCTTTGTCTTTTCCATAAGGTCTCCTTGATTATTGGAACGACGATAAAGAGCATTCGGATCATTCAATTTTTGCCGCCTTGAGCATTGCAGCTAAAAAAATATTCTCGTATAACTACGCTCACGGTCAGGGAATGTTGTCTCCTTTGTATCTGAAAAGGGATATAATCCATTTTGAGCAGGAGCCGTTTGCGTTCTTGAGGGAAGCAGAGAAGTTCCCCTTGCGAAGTAACTTACCGAGAAATGGTACATAAGGTCTGACATTATGTCAAATGGAAACTGGCTTTTGCAGATATGGTGTCGCTATTTTTTAAGGCATCGTTTTATGAAATTTTTTTAGCGGAGAATAGAGGTGAAAGTGAGACGGATTTTTCCTCCTTGTGTTGTTTTGCAGGTGATTGTTGTGTGTATCTGTTTTTTGGAAGGGCCGGCTTACGGGCGGGTGGTAAAATTTGTACTGCCGGAGGGTGAAAAGAGTGGAGAACTCTCTTTTTATTGGCAGCCTCAACTACCGAATATTGAGTGGTGGGAGTATGATAACAGCGCATCCCTGGCACAGAAGGCGGTTGTTTTCGTTCCATTGGGAGCCGATTTTTTTAGTGCAGAGGCGGTGATTCTTGCCCGGGCAGTAGAGCGTAGAGAGGCCTGCTGCCCAACTTTGGGGGAGTTTGCCTCTTTTCAAAAGGAACGTGTTATTACCGCTGGCAAAAACGATATTGAGCTGGTTGAAAAGAGAACCTCTACTCTTGGCAACAATAATGTTTTGCGGAGCTATCTTTTCTCTTCTCATAAAACAGGTGCTGTTGAGCTCCGTTTCTATGGTGAGGAGAGAAATTTCTATCTTGTTTTTTCTTTAAAGGCCCGCACTAAAAAGGCTTATTCTCGTGCCTTACCCACCTACAGACGTCTTCTTCGCCGCTACTTTGAGTAAGGGCAGAATTTTTAGGGGGAAGATGGGAGCTGTTTCAGCCGCAGCTTCTCTTTGCCATTTTTTTGACAATCACTTCCTGTTTCGTTCTGAAAAAGGAAGTGATCATATATATCACTCTGTTTTTATATACCTTTTTTTATTTTTTCTGTTGTGGCCCCATTCTTGCTAATAGATGAGAGATGTTTAAATAAAGAAACAAGGAACACCTCGCTGATGTTACACTTATGGAGATTCAACATGTTAAAAGAAAAAGAAGAGCAATTACTCCCCTTTGCTGAGAGAGCTCTTATCTTTCCAATGGGATATGGTTGGGGGGAGAGTCCGTCAACAAATGAGTTTGCATATTTGAAGCAGCGGGTAAAAGGACTTTACCGGTTAAACATGCTGCACCGCAAATTGTCGGGACTCCTTCACTTAACGGGGTTGATAGAGGGCTTCTCTCTCTGGCTGGAGCATTATCTGCCCCATCTGGCGTTTGGTTATTATCAGGAGAATAAGGAATGCCGTCATTTTTATTGTCATAGTCACGGGGAAGAGAGACGGAAGGTTATTGCTGCTGTACGCGAAATAGGCGGGAGGGCTCCAGGTGTTACCTGCTTGCCGGATAACGGTTATCTGCAGTATATCTGGGAAGCAAAAAATACCGATGAAGCAGGTTCTCTTTTTCTTATCTGCCGTGGAAGATTGACAGAAAAGAGCCTTGAACTTATCAGCGATGCACTGGAAGTGCTGCTTGGCAACTTACCTCGAGTGCTTGCATATGAAAAAATTCATTTTCAGGCAACCAGGGATACTCTTACCGGTCTTGCTAATCGCCGCACCTTTCATGAACGGGGGCAGGAGCTTATCTCTGCAGCACGATCCCATCACTATCCTCTTGCTTTGCTGGTGCTTGATCTGGATAACTTTAAGGCGGTTAACGATAATCTTGGGCATCTGCAAGGGGATGACGTTTTGGTGAAGGTGGCGGGCATTTTACAGGATACCGTACGGGCAACAGATTTGGCTGCACGGATCGGCGGCGATGAATTTGTTGTCTTACTTGACAATACGGATCTGCAGGGGGCAAAGATTTTTGCTGACCGTCTATGCCGTGCCGTTGATCACCTGGCAATTCAGCCGGCAGCATCTGTGCGGCTGGGAGTCTCCATAGGGCTTTCCCAGTATGATGAAAAAGAGGATCTGTTCTACTGGATGAAGCGTACAGATGCGTTGCTCTATAGAGCAAAAGCAAAGGGCAAGGCGCAAGTTGCAGCGGAGGAGAGATGAGAGGGCGCATAAGAAGAGAGGATAACTTCTTATGCGCTGAGTGTCCTGCATTTATGTCAATGTGATGAAAAGCGGAACAATATGCAACGCTTCACTTAATTGTTCGGTGGCGCCAAGGGTCCATTCTCCGCAGGACGCATTGTCTGCCAGGAGTGTGTCTATTTTTTTGACAACACCGGCAATATTGATTATGGGGTGGCGGGAAAATACCTGCGGTAAGCCTTGAGTCAGGTTGCATACTAGGCAGCAGCCAGGACGCTGGTTAAGGCGCAGTTCCATGGTGAGCTGGTTGTTTACAATCGAGCGAAAACCAAGCTCTATATCATACGCGCCTTCACTGGCATCACCAAAAAGGGCATCAAAAAACTCATTGCTTGTTGATGGGGGAAAGATCGTATCAAGCTGTTCTCTGGTAAAGATTTCACTGCATTTTTCTGTTGATAAGGTCATTATGTTTTCTCCTGTAGAGAATTATTAGGAATTGTTCTCGTTTTGCCCTGATACTGCTCTCCTTGCTTTCTGCTGCATCAGCATATCAAGAATAACCAGTGCCGCCATAGACTCTACGATAGGGACGGCCCGTGGTACAACACATGGATCGTGGCGTCCTTTCGCCTCAAGTATTACATCCTTTCCACTAAAATCAACTGTTTTTTGTGGAAGAGCAATGGTTGCCGGTGGTTTAAACCCGATATGCAGAGTAATTGGTGCGCCATTTGAGATTCCTCCCTGAATGCCCCCGGAATTATTGGTGGCGGGGTAAATCTTTGCTCCTTTCATGATAAAAGGGTCGTTATGCTGCGAACCCCGCATGCGGGAACCGGCAAAACCGGAACCCACTTCAAAACCTTTGGCTGCGGGAATGGCAAGCATTGCCTGTGCCAGTTTTGCCTCCAGCTTGTCAAAGACGGGTTCTCCCAGTCCTGGAGGGATGCCGCGAATACTGCAGCGAATAGTTCCTCCGGCAGAGTCGCCCTCTTTTTTGAGCAGGGTTATCAGCTCTGCCATTTTTTCGGCAGCAGCCGGGTCTGGGCAGCGAACAATGGATTGGTCCACCTGTTGTCTGTCTATTGTTGTTTCATTAATAACTGCTGCATTGGCGGTGATCGTTTCGACACTACTCACCCAGGCGACAACCTCAATGCCGAAATTTTGACGCAAAATCGTATCTGCCACTGCACCTGCGGCAACCGAGGCGATTGTCTCCCTTGCAGAGGCTCTGCCTCCACCGGATGAGGAACGAATGCCGTATTTCATCTGATAGGTATAATCTGCATGGGAAGGGCGGGGTATTGTGCTCACCTCACGATAATCTCCTGGCCGTTGGTTGGTGTTTTTTATTTGCAGGGTGATGGGACTGCCCAGGGTTTTCCCCCGCTCTACTCCTGAAAGGATCTCAACCTGATCCTTTTCTCTCCGGTCAGTAGTGAGAGCCGATTGGCCCGGGCGCCGTCTGTTGAGCTGCGGTTGGATATCGTTTTCTGTCAGCGATATTCCCGGGGGGCAGCCGTCAATAACGACACCAATGGATGGGCCGTGTGATTCGCCGAAGGTTGTTATTGTAAAGAGAGAACCAAAGCTACTGGACATGTGGATTTCCTTTTCTGGTTGTTTTCTGGGAGTACTGATACCGCTCAATGGTTATCAGGCTTGCAGTGGCAGTGTCTTTATTCTTCCCGCAACAGCGTACAACAAAAAAAGGGGAGATGTGCGTCTTTTTTACACATCTCCCCTTTTTTTGACAGGGAGAAAGCCCCTTCTTTAGTAAAACCGTTAAATTTTAAATTGAGCAACCAGCTTTGTGAGTTTTTCGGAGAGTTGAGAGAGCTCCATTGCCGCTGAGTTGACGTGTTCACTCCCCTGTCTCACAGAGACCGATTTTGCCTTAACTTCTTCTATTCCTGCGGAAACATCACTTGTCATTTGGCTGCTATTTGCAACATTTTCGTTGATTTCACCAATACCTTGAGACGCTTGAGCCACATTGCCGACGATTTCCTGGGTGGTGATTGATTGCTCTTCAACTGCAGTAACAATGGTCGCGACAATATCGTTAACATCCTCGATAACGGTCGCAATTCCAGAAATATCGTCCACCGTATTTGTTGTCTGGTTCTGGATAGCCTCAATCGCAGAGCGGATTTTTCCCGTGGCTTCTGCTGTACCCTTGGCGAGTTCCTTGATTTCGTTAGCAACAACGGCAAAGCCCCTCCCTGCCTCTCCTGCCCGTGCGGCTTCTATGGTTGCATTAAGAGCAAGCAGGTTGATCTGTTCTGAAATATCAGTGATTGTTTCTGTGATGGAACCGATGGATTTTGCTCTCTCTCCCAATTTCTGAATATCGTCATAGGATTCCTTGGCATTCTGTACCGCCTCTTCTGTGGTTTCCCGTGCTCTGGCACTGTTGCTGGCGATCTCCTGAATGGTATTGCCCATCTCTTCCGAGGCAGATGCGATGGTATCCAGATTTATGGTGGATTCTTCCATTGCACTGGAGATGGAGTGCATATTGCTGGTTACAGCAGTCGAGTTATGGGCAGCTTCATCAACTATAGCGGTTGATTCATCAGCATTTATTTTCATATCCCGGGAAATAGAGGCAAGCTTTGTTGAGGCTGTTGCCAGAGAGTTGGCTGAATTTCGAATATCCCGCATCGCATGATTGTTGTTTTCTACCATTTGGGCAAGGCTGCGGGTGAGCAGTCCGATAGTATCGTTCACCTCAGAGGCAAAGGTGATGGTATAATCACCTTTGCCCACCAACGCGGTCTTCTCTGCCAGCTGCTGTAAGGGGCGGTTGATGGTGCGGACAACAAGAAGGATAGAGAGTATCGCAAGAATCAGTATGCCGCCGCCAATAAGGAGACTGTTGCGCATCATCTTGGTATCCAGCCCATCAACAATGTCTTTATGATCCATGCCTACGGCAATGTATATTCCTGCGGAATCCAGATATCTGGTATAGGTGACCTTTTCTTCACCGGTAAGAGCTGTATAGACAATAAAGCCGTCTTTGATATCTTTAAATGCCGAGGACAGTTCAAAGATGTTTTTGCCCTTTACCGAAGGGTGTTCGACGATAAGGCCTTCAGGATTATACGCGAAAAAATACCCCTTGCCGATTTTGCATCGTTGTAAAGTATGTCGAATTTCAGGAGATAAAACAGCTTCTCCAATGAAAATTGCACCTATGATTTTCCCTTGATTGTCTTTTAGTGGGGCATAAGAAGTCATGAAGTCTTCGCCGACAACCTTTGCTTTTCCAATAAATGAGCGACCTCCTGCAATAGCCTGAAAGACAGGACTGGAAGAGGGAAGATATGTTCCAATTACTCGTTGTCCTTCTTTTTTGATGGTGGTGGCTATGCGAATAAGTTTATTATCAACAAACTGAAAAAGTGTCGCTTCGGCCCCTGTCTTTTGTTTTATGTTATCGACAAGATGAGTGTCTTTCCACAGAGGAATGCCTTTGCGAGACATTTCTGGAATTTCAACACTGCTGATCTCTCCATTTGTTTGATTTTTAACTTTTTCCCTAAACACTGTGCTTGTATTGAGGAAGACTCCGCCACCGGTTTTTAACATCAGGGAGAAGAACTCTGTATTGCCAGTCAGTTTCTGCTCCAGGGATTTATATTCTTCATCAATACTGTCATAAACGGCTTTATGTGTAGCGATAATTCCTTTCTCTCCCAGAGTCATAAGTCCTTTTTTGGCCATATAGAGAGAATTCCATGATGTGATAACCAGGGTCGTGATGGTTATCATTATCATTGAAATAAAAAGTTTGGTGGTAAACTTCATCTTTGAAAACATTTCTCCTCCGTGCTTTGTAAAGATAAAATAGTTTGACAGAAAAAAATTGAACATAAATAACAAAAATATTTATATGCAGCGGAGGTGTATTACATCTCCGCTTGGGATAATGCTAGTTTTTTTTATGTAATAAGTATTTTTTTTACGTATAGATTTGTGCTTTTTATTTTTCTCAGAGGAGAGGAGAGGAGAGGAGAGGAGAGGAAGTATAATATTAATTATATTAGTTGGTTAGCGGGTGTCTCTGGGTTGATAGCGGGATTGTCAAAGATATTGTTTGTCTTGCTTAAATTAGTTTGACAGCTTTTAATGTCAGTGCTACATTAGGTAAAACTAGTTATTTTTTGAACTTTGGAGGAGTCATGGTGAAAACACAGGGGAGGAGAAAAATATGGCAGGTTGAGCCAGGGTATCACTGTGCTGTCATAGGAACCTGTCTTGGACGAAGTGATTTGCGCAGGTTGAAGCGTAAAAAGATCTTTGGTATTCCAGGATCAGCCAGCGATTATGAGGTGCATAATGTGTTTGCCGGGATGGGGGATGGAAAAACCCCGCAAGCGAGGGCACTGCAAAAGGTTCTGGATGAAAAATACGCTTCTTTTGTTCGGAAGTACGCATCACTCCACAGTGACGCTGAGTTATGGGCACGCTGGCAGGAAGATAGCGAGAAGGATCAGGCCCCCGGTGCTTTTTGGGCCATTATAACTCATGCTGAGGCGAGCGCAGAGTTGGTGGGTCGAGTGTATGGAGAGTGTCATATGCTCAGTTTCGATACATTTAGCCAGCAGCGAAGCAGTAGTGTTGTGATCAAGCGGCTGCAGCAGCGGTTGACTCTGGAAGAGAAAAAGGGGGCGCGTGTTGCTCAGCGGTTTGAGAGGGAGCAGGCGAAATGTATGGGGCTGCGCAAGGAGCAGAAGGAAGGACGGGCCGTGCAGCGGGCCTTAAAAGCAGAGTTACAGCAAGTAAAAAAAGAGAGGGATTCCCTTGCCCGTCAGGCTTCCGTTGAAAACCAGCAGCGGCAGCTGGATGAACTGCATGCTGCTAGGCAATCTCTGGCAGAGGAGAATCTCCGCCTGCAAAAGGAATTGGCAGAGATGAAGCGGACGATGGCGAAGTATCGCTCGGAAATAGAGCTTTTGCAGATGCGTTCTGGTCAGCTTGCCGGTTTTGCCGAGCTTGGTTTTGCCCAGCAGCAGGATGATGCGGTAGACATGGAATGTAGTGCCGGCGATCCTTGTCAATCCTGTGAGGATTGCGGGACTGAAGCGTGTATGGGGCCTGATTTGTGCGGTAAGATGATTCTTTATGTTGGCGGGCGCAGCAATATGATTCATCTCTATCGTCAATTGATCGAAGAGCGCGGCGGACGTTTTTCCCATCATGACGGGGGGAGGGAGAACTCTCGGCAGCAGTTGCCGCGCCTGCTTTCGGGAGCGGATGTGGTGCTTTGTCCGGTAGATTGTGTAAGTCATGATGCCTGCAAGCAGGTGAAAAGAATCTGTAAACGCTATCAAAAACCTTTTGTTATGATGCGTTCTTCGGGAGTTTCTGCGCTGGAAAAACAGTTGGAGAGTGTGGTGTAGGGGGCACTACTCCGAGCCAGAGTGCTCGGAGTAGTGCTTTATCTGGATTAAATATCCATGCAGCCGGGTTCGTAGTATTCTTTCGGATGTGCACAGCAGGGACATTTTTGGGGAGGTTCTGTTCCCTCATGAACATAGCCGCATACGGAGCAGCGCCATTTGATCGGCTTTTCCCGTTTGTAGACGGTACCGTTCTTCACCATCTCGAGCATTCGACGGTAGCGGTCTCTGTGCTCTGCTTCAACCTTGGCGATTTGCCGGAAGAGATTTGCGGCCTGCATGTTTCCTTCCTCTTCAGCCTCTTTGGCGAAAGTCGGGTACATTGATATGGTTTCGTACTGCTCACCATTGGCAGCCTCTTCCAGGTTTGCGGCAGTATCTCCCAGCAGGCCGAGGAGCTGGAGCTCGTCCTTGGCATGGCGCATCTCGTTGGCTGCAGTCTCTTCGAATATTTTGGCGATGTAGTGGTATCCTTCCTTCTTGGCAATTTTTGCAAAGTAGGTGTATTTATTACGGGCTTGTGATTCTCCTGCAAAGGCTGCAAGCAGGTTCTTTTCTGTTTTACTCATAGTCTCTCCTTTCATAGAAATACCCCTCGGCAAAGGGGTTGTTTGGGGACGGTGCATGTTTCCTGTAGTATTGCATCGTTCCCCTAATTATGAAGACGATTTATCGTTTGTCAATAACGATAATGTTTTTTTACTGGCATTTTTTTTCAATATAATATAAGTTTAGAAGTTCTGTTGAGTGTATAAGTATCGCTTTTGTCTATCACTTGTCAGCAGACTTGTGAGGACGTTGGGCTGAAGCAGGGGAGTCCCTGTTGTCAATTTCAAAAGAGGGAGTTGCAGAGTGCTGCGGCTCCTTCCTTTATTTTATCAGATAACGCAGTGTCGCAAGCGGCCTGCAATGTTGCAGAGGTTAGTTGTTATGAATAAGGATCTATCCAAGGTAAGGAATATCGGGATCAGCGCCCATATCGATTCGGGCAAAACCACTCTGACCGAGCGTATCCTCTATTATACCAATAGAATTCACGCCATTCATGAAGTTCGCGGAAAAGATGGTGTCGGCGCCAAGATGGACTCTATGGAGCTGGAGAGAGAGCGCGGCATCACAATTCAGTCAGCGGCAACATACTGCAACTGGAAGGGAACCGATATCAATATTATCGATACTCCTGGCCACGTTGACTTTACCGTTGAGGTAGAGCGTGCCCTGCGGGTGTTGGATGGTGCTGTTCTTGTCCTCTGTTCTGTCGGGGGGGTGCAGTCTCAGTCCATTACTGTTAACCGGCAGATGACCCGTTACAATGTTCCTCGTCTTGCTTTCGTTAACAAGTGTGACCGGACAGGTGCTAATCCGATGAAGGTTACTGAGCAGTTGCGGGAGAAGCTGGATCTTAATGCCCACATGATGCAGATGCCTATCGGTCTTGAAGGCGATCTTGAAGGAATGATTGATCTTATTACCATGAAGGCGGTCTACTTTGATGGGCCTAATGGCGACAAGATTCGTGAGGAAGAGATTCCTGCAGAGCTACTTGATGAAGCAACAGAGAAGCGGGAGGCTCTGCTGGAAGAGGTCTCCATGTTCTCTGAAGAGCTGATGGAGGCACTGCTGGAAGGTGGGGATGTCGATCCTGCCATTATCTATAAGGCGGTGCGCAAGGGAACCATTGATCTGGATTTTACCCCTGTATTTATGGGTTCTGCCTACAAGAATAAAGGGATTCAGTTGTTGCTTGATGCGATTGAGCAGTATCTGCCGTGTCCGACAGATGTAACCAATATGGCGCTTGATCTTAAAGATGAAGAGAAAGAGTTCCCGGTAACAAATGATCCCGCTGATCCGTTGATTATGCTGGCCTTTAAACTGGAAGACGGGCGTTATGGCCAGTTGACCTATATCAGAACCTATCAAGGGGAGCTGCATAAAGGGGATACTGTTTATAACAGCCGTACTGGAAAGAAGGTGAAGATCGGCCGTCTCTGCCGGATGCATAGTGATGAGATGGAGGAGATTGAGGAGTGCAGCTCCGGCGATATTGTCGCTCTTTTTGGCGTTGACTGTGCCTCTGGGGATACGTTTACTGCGGAGGGAATGAATTGCTCCATGACCTCCATGCATATTCCTGCACCGGTTATCTCCCTTGCCATTATCCCTGCGGATAATAAGGCGCAGGTAAATATGTCCAAGGCGTTGAACCGCTTTACCAAGGAAGACCCGACCTTTAAAACCTTTGTGGATCATGAGACCGGCGAAACTATTATTTCCGGTATGGGTGAGCTGCATCTGGAGGTGTATATTGAGCGGATGAAGCGGGAGTATAAGGCAGAGGTTGAGGTTGGTGCGCCGCAGGTTGCCTACAGGGAAACTATTACCGAGCGCGCAAGTTTCAACTATACCCACAAGAAACAGACTGGTGGTTCTGGTCAGTTCGGACGAGTTGCAGGTTTTATGGAGCCGCTGGAAGAGGGTGATTACGAATTTGTTGATAATATCGTGGGTGGTGTTATTCCCCGTGAATTTATCAGCTCCTGTGATAAAGGCTTCCAGAAGAGTCTTGAGAAAGGGGCCCTTTGCGGTGCGCCTATTGTTGGTGTTCGCTGCACCATTGATGATGGTGCATTCCACGCAGTGGACTCCTCCGATGTGGCATTCCAGCTCGCATCTATCGGTGCATTCCGTGAAGGATACCTCAAGGCAAAGCCGACGATCATGGAGCCGATCATGAAAGTCGCCGTGGAAGGGCCTAATGAGTTCCAGGGGGCGGTTATGGGCTCCATCAATCAGCGCCGCGGTATGATTATCGGAACGACTGAGGAGGGAAGTTACTCCGTAATTGAGGCAGAAGTTCCTCTTTCCGAAATGTTTGGCTATTCCACAACTCTTAGATCATTGACGCAAGGTAAAGCAGAGTTTACAATGGAGTTTGCTACCTTTAAGCCGGTTCCCAAGAGTGTTGGGGATGAGCTTATAAAGAAGTATGAGGAAGAGCGGAAAAACGGCTAACCCTGTTTGTGGAGCTATTGCCTTTTTATCATCCAGGTTTTTGTGTGGCAGAAAGGCAATGCTCATATAAAATATGGGTCAGTATAAACAATTTGTATAACAAACTTTGCCAAAGGTGAGTTGTGATGGAAAATAAAATGGAAGAGAAACATCCGTTACGGGCGTTGGGAATAGATGGCTCTGGTGCAGAGAATACCTCCTCAAAGGGGTTGTTGATGGCGCGTGCCGGCCTTGGCAAGACTGCTATTCTGGTTCAGTTTGCTCTTGATTGCATGTTGCGTGGCAACAGTGTCTTGCATGTGGCTATTGGTGAAGGGGTTGATAAGACCCGTGAGTGGTATAACGATATGCTTGCTACTATCACCGAGGGAGAGAAGCTGGAAGATATTCCCGGCATCATGCAGCGGCGCATGATTATGACCTTTAAGGAGAGTGCTTTTTCCAAGGCTCTACTGGAAGAGCGTCTTAATGATTTGGTCGAGCAGGATATCTTTCATCCTGAGTGCCTTATTATTGACGGGTATGATTTTGCAGAGAATGACCGCGATGCCGTTGCTGAGCTCTGCTCCTATATGACTGAGCGCGGGCTTAAAATGATCTGGTTTTCTGCCGTTTCTCATCGTGATGACGAGCGAAAGAGTGAGAGCGGTGTCCCTGCACCTGGTCATAAAGTGGAAGATTTGTTTGAGAATATTCTCCTTATCCGTCCTCAAGGAGAGGAGATCAGTCTGGATATCCTGAAAAGTGAGAGCACTGTTGTTGATGCCGGTGCCTCTCTTAAACTTGACCCCTCAACAATGTTGTTGAAAAAGGGCTGATTCCTTACTGGAGATGCTTTTGGCTGTCTGTTAGCAAGGTGGATACCCGATTGGGTATCCACCTTTTTTTGTTTAAGGGGGATGTGATGAGATTTCGGCCATGTATTGATTTGCATAATGGAGTGGTAAAACAGATTGTCGGCAGTAGTCTTAAGGATGGTGAGGAGCCTGAAACCAACTTTATTTCATCCCACTCCCCGGCATGGTATGCCCGCCTCTATAAAGAGGACAATTTGACGGGTGGACATATTATTCGGCTTGGTTCAGGAAATGATGCCGCGGCAAAAGAGGCACTTGCTGCCTGGCCTGGAGGAATGCAGCTTGGCGGCGGTATCCATGCAGGCAATGCTGCACAGTGGATCACTGCCGGAGCGGCGCAGGTTATTGTTACCTCTTGTCTGTTTTCTGAAGGGAAACTGGATTATCAGCAGTTGGAAAAGCTCGTTGCTGCGGTGGGAAAGGAGCATCTTGTTTTTGATTTAAGTTGCCGTAAGCGACAGGGAGAGTATTATATTGTAACCAACCGCTGGCAAACATTTACCTCAGAGATTATCCGTGCTGATTTTTTGCATTTTCTGGCAGATTACTGTGCAGAATTTTTGGTTCATGCTGTTGATGTTGAAGGGCAGTGCCGAGGTGTCGAGGAGGAGTTGGTCGAAAAACTTGGAGAGATAACTCCTCTTCCCACAACCTATGCCGGAGGGATATATAGCTGGCGGGATCTTTCCTGTATTGCAGAGAAAGGCGGTGGACGGCTTGATTTTACTGTCGGCAGCGGTCTTGATATCTTTGGCGGCAGCAATTTTTGTTACCGGCAGCTTGCGGCTGGACAATTTGACGATTCTTGCAGGGGCGAATAATGATGGAGACAGTTGAGGAGAAGCAGCGGGAGAAGTTGGAGCGTTGTATTGAAAATATACCTGCACTCTCCACCACCGTGTGCAAGGTGATGGAGGTGTGCGGGCGGACAAATAGTTCTCCTAACGAACTGCATAAGATCATCTCGCTTGACCCTGTTCTTGCCGGTCAGGTGCTGCGTCTGGTTAATTCCGCATATTATTCCTTTGCCAATAAAATCACCTCTCTCTCTCGAGGGATTGTTATGCTGGGAATGAATACGGTGAAGAATATGGCGTTGAGTCTTGCTGTTATCGGCGCGGTAAATACAATGAAAAAAGAAGGAGGGCTGGCAACAGACCTCTTTTGGGAACACTCTCTTGCGGCTGCAGTCAGTGCCCGGCTTCTTGGCGGTGAGCTTGGTGGTCGGAGTAATCAGCAGCTTGATGAGCTGTTTCTTGCCGGTTTACTGCATGATATAGGGAAAATCCCTTTTGGCGCAGAGTATACGGAGGTGCTGCGCCTGGCAGAAGAGGAGCAGATTCCCCTTCTTGCTGCGGAGCAGCAGTTTCTTGGTATGGATCATCAGCAGGTAGGGGCTCTTATTGCCGAAAAGTGGCAGTTGGATGGTGTTGTCTGTGACAGCATCAGTTCTCATCATAATGTGGATACTCTGCGTTCATTGGGAGAACGGGCTGATACCGTTGCCATTGTTGCTTTGGGAAATATGTATGCCAATATTTATGATTTTGGTTTTGCCGGTGATCGTTTTCCTGGAGAAGAAGATTTTACACAATTGCTTGAGTTCTTAGGTTGTGACAGTTCTGTTTTTACGAATCTTGGTGCGCGGGTAGAAGAAGAGATTCGTCTGGCGGCTGTTTTTCTGCAAGTATAGGAGAGGTGATGACAGAGGCGTGTGTTGATATGAGCTTACGGTTCTGGGGGGTTCGGGGATCTATTCCCAGTCCGGGGGCAAAGACCTATAAATATGGTGGTAATACCTCCTGTCTTGAACTTCGCGTCGGCAAGGAGGAGCGGTTAATAATTATTGATGCTGGTTCAGGTATTCGGGCCCTGGGAAATTATCTATTACAGCATGATCTGCCCAAAGGGCCTATAGATGCAGATCTTTTCCTTACTCATACGCACTGGGATCATATTACCGGCTTCCCTTTTTTTACTCCCATATATATTCCGGGGACGACACTTCGCGTTCATGGCCCGGTCTCTTTTGAGAAAGAGTCTCTGGAAGAGGTGGTGGGAGGGCAGATGAGATACCGCTATTTCCCCGTGAATGTGGGAGAGCTGAGTTCCTCCATAACCTATGACCGTATACAAGAGCGCAATGAGATCGATTTGGGGAGGGGGCTTATTCTGCGTACCAGATTACTGAATCATCCGCTAATGACTCTTGGCTACCGGTTTGAATATGCAGGGAAAACAATTTGTACCTGTTATGATACGGAGCCGTATTATAACCTCTTTATAACGGATAAGGATCATCCCGATTATGATGAGGCTATCGCTATGGAGGGAGAAGAGGCGGCACGGGAGATGAACCTTGGCCTTGAGGATTTCTTTCGGGGGGCAGATATTCTTATTTATGATGCTCAATATACTGATGAGGAGTATCAACGTCAGTATCGAACCTGGGGGCACTCTCCAATGGAGGCCGCTATCTCTGCTGCACAACGGGGAGAGGTGAAAAAACTGGCGTTATTTCATCATGACCCGGAACGTTCAGATGAGGCCCTTGATGAGTTGGAACAGCGTTTCCGCCAAGAGTGTGAAGGGGTGCTGGATGTCTTTTTTGCCAGAGAGGGAATGACGCTTACCCTGTAGTTTACTCAGGCACCTTGCGGCGCATCTGCTTTATTTTGCTTCGTTTACTCTTTCCCGTAAGCCGTCTCTCTTTTGCTGCTTTTGTCGGTTTTGTCGGACGGCGTTTTTTCGGCTGTATGGTGGCGGCGGTGATCAGCTTTACCAGCCGCGAAACAGCATGTTCTCTGTTTTTTATCTGGCTGCGGGATTGCTGCGCCTTAATAACAATGATTCCGTTTTCGGTGATTCGGCTGTCCCGTTTGGCCAGCAGGCGTTTTTTGTACTCTTCCGGCAGGGATGATGCTGCGATATTAAAGCGTAAATGGACGGCACTATTCACTTTGTTAACATTTTGTCCTCCAGCACCTTGTGCCCGGACGGCGGAGAACTCTATCTCCTGCTCCTCAATGCTGAGAGTATCATTAATGGTTATCTTCATATATTTCACTGGTGCCGAGGTCTGGTGCTGATTCCCTTTATCCTTAACTCGTTATTATATCAATGGCTCTCTCAGAAAAAAAGACCTATCCCAGAGTATTAACTATTGCTGGTTCAGACAGTGGCGGTGGTGCCGGAATTCAGGCTGATATCAAGGCGATTTCTGCAAATGGCTGTTATGCTTCTTCTGTTCTCACTGCTCTTACTGCCCAGAATACGACTGGGGTTTTGGCGGTTCATCCCGTTCCCAGGGAGTTTGTCCGTCAGCAGTTGGATGCGGTTCTTGGAGATATCGGTGCCGATGTGGTGAAGATTGGAATGCTTTTCTCTGCGGAAATTATAGAAATTGTTGCCGAGCGGCTCGATTTTTACGGTATTACATCCATCGTTCTTGATCCGGTAATGATTGCAACCACTGGTGCGTCTCTTCTGGAAGATGATGCGGTAGATGCGCTGGTAAGGCTGCTTTTGCCCAAGGCACTGCTTCTCACCCCTAATATCCCCGAAGCGGAGGTGTTGGTCGGCAGCAGAATTGAACACAATAGTGATATGGAGAAGGCCGCCGAAAATCTTTGGCAGCGCGGTTGTCGTAACGTCCTTATCAAGGGAGGGCATTTTTCGACGAAAGCAGATGACATTTTATGGTTAGGGGAAAAGGGGTGCTCCGTATGGTTGCCGGCTCCAAGGATTAGAACAGATAATACTCATGGAACAGGCTGCACTCTCTCTGCAGCTATTGCAGCCTTTCTTGCTCAGGGAGCCTCTGTGGAGCATGCTGTTACTGCAGGGAAAGAGTATATTACAGGGGCTATTACGTCCGGTGCCAAATATCGGCTCGGAGCCGGTTGCGGGCCGGTGGATCATTTTTGGAGAAAATAGCCAGGTAAAGAATCCCTTTGCTAAATGATATTGGATATGCGGTTTCTTTACTTTTTCTTTACTTGACTGCAGGTATTGTTTATTATCCTCCCTTGGAATGTTTGGTGTCGTCTGATTCACTTATTTATGACAAGGGGATGGGTATGAGAGGCTGGCGAAACTGTGTGGTGCTGTTTGCTGCCTTGTTCGTTGGACTGGGGGCTCTTTGCACGGATTCATTGGCAGGGGAGGGAGATTTTAAGGCGAACGTTTTTGGATCGTTGGGGCTTTCCTTGTCTGATTCTGGCAGTCTTGGGTTTATTCGGGATTATGACCAGAGGATGCCGGTGAGGAGAGGAGAACTCTCTTATCTGGGGGATTCCAATCTTGGTGTGCAGTTCTTTGCACAATATAAAAAGATTTCTGGTGTGCTGCAGTTTCTGGGCCGGGATCGGCAGGGCAGTGATGTGGAGCATTTTGTCAATTATGCCTATGTTGACGTACATGTAAGCAATGAGCTTACTCTCAGGATTGGTAAGAATCCTCTGGAGATATATTTGACCTCCGACAATAGGGCGGTAGGGTATTCTCAATTGTGGATACGTCCGGTTCCTGAGGTCTATTCTCTCCTTTTTGCTGAATCATGTCCTGGAGTTGATATACGCTATGATCAGCCGCTTGGTGACGGCATTCTGACTGTAAACGGTTTTGTTGGAACGCTTGGTATCTCTTTGCTGCCTAAAACCGCATCATCTGCCGATTACGATTATAAATATGACCCGCTATTGGGGATAGCGGTACGGTTTTCCACCTTTGATAGTGTATTCTTTGTTAGTTATATGAATGCCAGAGTGAAGCATCTTGACGCTGAACTTGCTTCTCTTACCCCGGTGTTTACTTCAATGGCCCTCTATGGGATTCCTGGTGCTGACAAGTTTGCTCGTTTCACCGGTATGGATGATGTCCCTGTTCACTATATTATCGCCGGAGGCTCAACAGAACTGGATGAGTGGATACTGAAGGGAGAGGTTGACTGCTTTGTTTTTGAGCAGGTTGGGAATCTTCGTGTAACAACCGGATATTTGATGGCAGGGTATCGTTTGGGAGAATGGATACCTTATGGCATTTTAGCGGGTTTGCATTTGAAAAAGGATAATATTGAGATTCCGGTTGCTTCTCTTGCAGAATTCCCCCAGGAAGCTGCTTTGGCGGCAGAGGCAATGAATACTATCTATAAGCACGTTCATGGGGGGCAGGTTTCTGTCAATCTTGGCGTTCGTTGGGATTTTCGGCCCGAAATGGCGATGAAGCTCCAATGGGGACATTATTGGGTAAAAGAAGGTGGTTCCCTGTTATGGCGCACACTGAATGAAGAGGGGTATGATAAAGCTCAGGTCAATGTTTTATCTGCCTCTTTTGACTTTGCATTTTAGCTTAAGGTTGTTGAGTGCAGGTATCCATTCCTGCTGAATTTTTTCGCAAGAAGTATTTGCTTACCGAGGAGAGGACTCTGTTATGAGGGTATGTGTTCGTTTTTTCGCTTATTTGGCTCTTGTATCGTCTTTTGGGCTGGGTTCCCTGTCTACGGTAATGGCAGCAACTGGAGATTTTAGTTTCAGAGTGAATACCTTTGGCACGTTAGGTCTCGCTTCCTCTGACTCTGATACCTTGGGTTTTATTCGTGATTATCAGCAGAAAGAGCCTCTGGAAAAGGGGAAAATTTCCTGGTTGGCAGATTCTAATCTTGGCGTACAATTCAATGCCCGGTATAAGAAAATTTCTGGTGGAATCCAGCTCCTTGCCAGAGATCGCACGGATAACGATCTGCGTCATCTTATTAATTATGCCTATCTGGATGTGCAGTTCGGGCATAATTTTATTGTAAGAGTGGGGAAAAATCCCTTGGAACTCTATCTCTCTTCTGATAATCGGGCGGTGGGCTATTCTCAGCTTTTATTACGGCCGGTTTCTGAGTTCTATGCCATGCTTTTTGAAGAATCCTATCCAGGGATTGATGCCCGTTACTCCTGGCAGCTTGAGAATGGTATCCTCACTCTGGAGGGGTTTACCGGGACGTTTGATATCTCTTTTCTGCCGGAAAATACAGCGTCAAAAGATTATAGTTACGATCCTATGGTGGGGGTTATCCTGAAATACTCTACCTTTGACAGTACTTTTCTGCTCAGTTATCTCTGGGCAAATGTGACGGATGTTGCACCTCTGTTTTCTTCTCTTATCCCTGTGTTTTCACTTCTTGACAATTACCGGGTTCCGTGTGCTGACAGATTTGCAGATATTGCCCGTATTGATGACTCTTCTGTTCATTACTTTATTGCCGGGGCCTCCACTCAGCTAGATGAATGGACATTGAAGGGTGAGGTGAACCATTTTATGTTTAAGGATATGGGAGATATTCAGTTAACAACGGGATATTTATTGGCCGGATATGTCTGGGGAGAGTGGACACCTTATGGTGTTATCGCCGGAGTGCATACCAAAAAAGACAAACTGAAAATTCCGCTTGAGTCGCTTGCCGGATTTCCTGATGATGTGGTGCTTGCATCGGCGATGATGAATTCCTTATATGAACGTGTCGGCTCTGATCAAATCTCCTTAAATCTTGGGGTCCGCTGGGATTTTCGCCCGGGAATGGCGATGAAAGCCCAGTGGGGAACATACCACGTAAAAGGTGGAGGAGTCTTGTTATGGGACGCTCTGAGTGAGAAGGCCTATGATGGCGGGAATGTGAATATCTTTTCGGCTTCTCTGGATTTTGCCTTTTAATATGTGTGAGGAGGTTTGTCGCTGGATTGCAGGTGTCTGCTCCCGTGGAAGTTCTTGTTGAAGTTTCAGTATTGTTGTTTTACACTGACTCCTGGTTTTTGTTTTAGTGAATCCAGTAATTTTGTCGGTGGTGGTTTTTATTTATGAAGCTGAAAAAGTGGCCTCCTTTTTTTCTGTTGTCTTTTCTATTGTTGTTTCTTCCTGGATGGTGCTCTGTTGCTCTGGCTGCTGTTGGGGACTTCAAATTTGAAGTAAACGCCTTTGGTTCTCTTAGTTGTTCTCTCTCTGATTCGGACTCTCTTGGTTTTATTCGTGATTACCAGCAGAAGAAACCGGTGGAAAAGGGAGAGTTTACATGTCTGGCAGATTCCAATATAGGGGTGCAGTTTAATACACGTTATAAAAATTTCTCGGCTGTGCTGCAGCTTCTTGCAAGGGAACGGCTGGAGAGTGACTTGCGTCATCTCGTCAATTACGCCTATATTGATGTGTTGCTGGGGAGTGATTTTACCGTGAGGGTAGGAAAAAATCCTCTGGAGCTGTACCTCTCTTCAGATAATCGGGTGGTCTCCTATTCCCTGTTGCCGTTGCGTCCTGTTTCTGAGTTTTATACCATGCTTTTTGATGAATCTTATCCTGGGGTTGATCTGCATTATCGTCGGCAGTTTGAAGATGGATTGTTAACTCTTGATGCTTTTACCGGGACGTTTGATGCTGCTCTTTTACCGGAAAGTGTGGGGACAAAGGACTTTGGTTATGATCCAATGGCTGGCGTAGCGGTGAGATATTCTATCGGGGAAAGTGTGTTTCTTGTCAGTTATCTTTGGGCAAGGGTAACCGACATTCATCCCATTATAGAGCGTACACTGCTTCCGGCAATGCAGTTTTTCGAAAAGATTGGAGTCCCTCATTCCCGGGAGTTTGTTGAGATGGTACGTACTGATAGTGCTCCTGTTCATTATTTTGTCATTGCGGGCTCAACACAAATGAAAAACTGGGTCTTCAGGGGTGAAGCAAATTATGTCCTTTTTGATTTTATAGGGAACATGCGTATTTCTTCCGGCTATTTACAGGCAGGGTATGAGATTGGTAATTGGACTCCTTATGCGGTTCTTGCTGGAGTTTATACCAAAAAAGATGATATAGAACTCTCGGTGGACTCTTTTGCAGAAGAGCTGCCTGAAGATATTGTATATGCAGCCTATTTGGCAAATGGGCTCTACCGGCGTCTTGCTTCTCGGCAGTTTTCTCTGAATCTTGGCGTGCGCTGGGACTTTCATCCCGGAATGGCGATGAAAGTTCAGTGGGGGTATTACCATGTGAGGGGCGGAGGCATTCTTTTATGGGATGCGTTAAATGAAGATGCGTATAATGGAGGAGATGTGAATGTCTTGTCCGCATCTGTAGACTTCGCTTTTTAAAAAGTTCTATAGCCTTTATTTGTCAAATTTTTGCAGTGAACCATCTCTTGATTTCTTGTGTGTTTCACCTGTCTTTATCTCTTTTCTCAAAATTATCTTTACTTATTGTCTTGTTTCTCTTACGATTCCCCGTTGAGGTTTTTTCGAAAATTTTTTCTTCGGGAGAAGGTCAGGAAATGTAATGAATAATAGAGGATTGTGCTTTTCGGTGAAAAGGGTCTATGCTGCGCTTGTCTTTGCCCTGTTGGTGTGTTGTCCTTTCTATGCCTATTCTTTTGATGAATTTCAATATAATATAAATGCCTTTGGAACGGTTGGGATGTCAACCTCCGATTCAGACTCCCTTGGTTTTCTCTGGGATTATGAGCAGAATGACGTTACCGAGAAAGGGCATTTCTCTCTTTTGGGGGAATCCAGACTTGGTCTTCAGTTTCGTGGGCGTTATAAATGGTTGTCGGCAACAGTGCAGCTTCTTGGCCGGGATCGGATTAGTAACGGGTTTAATAATTTTGTCAACTTTGCCTTTCTTGATTTCTATTTTGGCAGAAATTTGACGGTAAGGGTGGGAAAAAATCCGTGGGAAGTTTATCTTAACTCTGATACCAGAGCAGTGGGTTACTCCCAGTTGGCAGTGAATCCTTCTCCTGAATTTTATATGCTGCGTTTTGGAGAGTCTTATTCTGGCATTGATATTCGCTATCGATTGGACCTGGAAAATGGTGTCTTTACCCTTGGTGGGTTTGTCGGGACGAGTGATGTGGATTTCCTGCCGGAAAAATACAGCTCTGTTGATTTTAGATATAAACCGGTGGCTGGAATAAATGTACGCTACTCCAATGATCAGGCAACTTTTTTTGCCAGTTATTTTTGGGCAAATGCCACAGATTTTACGCCGTTGTTAAGAGAAATGGCAGAGATTATGCGGGGGATGGTGCAGCGGGGGATTCCCGGAGCAATGGATTATCTGCCTATGACAGAAATGGATAATACATCTACCCATAACCTTATAGCCGGTTTCTCTGCGGATATAGGGAACTGGACGCTGCTGGGAGAAGGGAATCTCTTCTCCTTTGATAAAGTTGGCTCAACGCGGATGTATATTGGGTATCTTACTGCCGGTTATCACCTTGGCAACTGGACGCCCTATGGAACCCTTGCAGGTGTGCATACAACAAAAGATAAATTGGGGTTTGACCCTGCTACTTTCGCTTATTATCCGCCGGAAGTCGCTGAGTTGATGCGTTTTACCAATGAGTTATATGATCGGGTCTATTCAAGCCAGACATCTATTAATCTAGGTCTGCGCTGGGATTTTTATCCGGGCGCATCCTTGAAGTGGCAGTGGGGACATTACCGAATAAGTGATGGGGGAACGGCTTTATGGAGAGTGCAGGATGAAAAGGCATTTTTTGAGGGAGGAAATGTAAATGTTTTCTCTACCGCACTTGATTTTGCCTTTTAGTTCTTTCTCTCTCCCTCTCCTGGGGTAAAAGTAAAAAGGGTACCGGAGAAGTGCTTCCGATACCCTTTTTTTTTGCTATTTGGGGGGATTAAGCAATGCTCCCGCTTTTGCAATATTTTCCGGTTCCAGCTCATCTATCATTAAGAGAATTGCTTCCGGCGGTTTATTTGCCTCCTTACTAATAACTTCTGTTACCCCCTTGGCGATATTGGCCTTTTGCTCTTTGCTTAATTTCCCTGCGACTCGAATATTCACATAAGGCATGTTTTTTCTCCTTTTTTTAGGCAGGAACTCTTTGCCTGCCGTTGGTTTTCCGGTTTTCCTGCGCTTTCCTCTATTATTGCTTGTGATAAAACAGTGAGTATTATACTCTGTCCTTACTGCTGGAGCAACTGAGGAACAAAGGTTATAAAAGCAAATTTTTAAGAGTAGAGGAGAATATGGATATTCTGGTTACGGGCGGAGCCGGTTATATTGGTAGTCATACCTGCCTTGAGCTGCTTGACAAGGGAGAGAATGTGACCGTGGTTGATGACCTCTCCAATGCCAGTTTTGAATCCTTACGGCGGGTGGAAAAGCTTTGTGGAAAAAAGGTCACTTTTCATCAGATTGATATCCTCGATGAAAAGGGCTTGCGGCATGTTTTTCAAAATCATAAAGAGAAGAATGGCCGCTGCTTTGATGCGGTAATTCATTTTGCGGGGAAAAAGGCGGTGGGAGAGTCTGTTGCCCGGCCGCTGATGTATTATCACAATAATATCTCGGGAACGTTGACTCTTTTGGCTGTTATGAAAGAGTTTAACGTGCGTAATATTGTTTTCAGCTCCTCTGCAACCGTTTATGGTGATCCGGCCTCTCTACCCATATCTGAGGATTTCCCTCTCTCCTGCACCAACCCCTATGGCTGGACAAAGCTTATGGTGGAGCAGATACTCACCGATATGCAGCAGGCCCATCCAGAGTGGAATGTCTGCCTGCTGCGCTATTTTAATCCTGTTGGAGCCCATAAGAGCGGTTTGATAGGAGAAGATCCAAATGGTATTCCCAATAATCTTATGCCGTATATATCGCAGGTTGCGGTGGGGAAGCTGGAGTACCTTTCCGTTTTCGGTAACGACTACCCTACATGTGACGGCAGTGGAGTAAGGGATTTTATTCATGTGGTTGATCTGGCACAGGGGCATGTGGCTGCCCTGGCAAAATTTTCCGAAAATCCGGGAAGAGTTGTCTATAATCTCGGTACCGGAAAGGGGTACTCTGTCCTGCAGATGGTTGAGGCTTTTGCTCAAGCCTGCGGACGAGATATTCCGTATAAGATTGTGGGGAGAAGAGCGGGTGATATTGCTGCCTGCTATGCAGATCCGGGGAAGGCGTTGCGGGAATTGGGCTGGCAGGCAAAATATGGGCTTGCGGACATGTGCGAAGACAGTTGGCGCTGGCAGATGCAGAATCCACAGGGATTTGTCGGGAAATAGAGGCCTGTTCTGAATCTGGTCGAGTGGAGATATGGCAGAAAGAAAACAAAAGGAAGCGTTGCTGCGGCAGCTGGAGACTCTGGTTGATAGCCCCGTTCGTTTAATGGTTACCTGCGGTAATCAGAATCGGACATTACTGCAGGAAAATATTCATAGAGATCTGCCTGAAAAACTGGAGCTTGTTGTCGGGCCGGGATGCAGTGTTTGTGTGATGCCGGCAGGACATATTGATGCTTTTGTTAAGGTTGGTATGCAGCCGGGGGTGATAACTGCGACCTGCGAGGATCTTTTGCAGATACGGGGAAGCAGGGAGTCTCTTGGTTCTATTTATCGTAAAGGTGCGCGGGTGGAGATTATTAACACTCCGCATGAGGCGTTGGCGATTGCCCAAAGAGAGCCTGACTGTACCGTGGTGTACCCAGCAGTTGGTTTTGAAGCGACAGCTCTTAGTGTTGCCAGGGTCATTCTTGAAGCGGCAAGGCTTGGTATAGAAAACTTCTGTATTATTCCTTCAATTCGCCTTTTACCTCCAACAATTAGCTGGCTTATCGCTGATGCTGAACTGGGAATTCAAGGGCTTCTCTGTTCTGCCAACTCCCATATAATCTCCGATGCACGTACCTACAGCGAATTGGCAAGGCGGCATAATGTCGCGTACTATATCGGCGGTTGTACCATTAACGAGATTTTGCAGGGATTGATTGTTTTGGTTCAGCAGGTGAAGGGGGAGCGTGTTGAAGGAGATAGCGGTCACTCTTTTTTCTCCTCGGAAGAACAAAAATTTGCCAGGGATATAGTGTCGCAGGTCTTTTTTGCGGTTGATACCGATTGGCGGGGGCTGGGAACTGTTGAACAGAGTGGTTTTGTTATTCGGGATGAACTTGCTCTCTATGATGCAACGAAACGGTTTAATGTCCGCTTTCAGGAGGGGAGAGAGAACTGTATGTGCCACTGTAACGCGATTATCTCCGGGCGTAGTTTGCCGACCGATTGTCCTGCTTTTGGTATGACCTGTCTACCGGAAAATCCGGTGGGGCCGTGTATGATATCCGATGAAGGGATTTGTCACTCCTATTTTAAATATAGTTTATAGTGCGGGGAGAGGTTCCTTCCCGTCAGTTCAGCCGGTGTCAGGTTCGAAGTTTTTTGTATGTTCATCAAATATTCGGGCGAGGAGCCGTTTACTTTTCCTCGTCCGGGAAAAAAAGTGCGATGGTCTTGTCTTCTGTTTTTTTCCCGAGGAGAGAGGCGATAAGAAAGACGGCAATAGAGATAAGAATGGCAGGCAGAATAGCTCTGGTACCTCCCATGCTCCAACCGGTTGTTTTAATGATAAGGTAGCCGGCAACACCGCTGATTGATGAAAAGAGTGCCCCGGCGGCATTGGCATGACGCCAGTATAGGCCGAAGAGGATTGGCGCAAAGAATGCACACTCCAGCCCGCCCATTGCAAAAAGGTTGATCCAGACAATCAAATCAGGCGGTGATGCCGCAAAAATAATAACAATCAACCCGATAATAAAGGTGACTGTCCTGGAAAGGGTAGAGACCTTTTTCTCATTCTCTCTGCTCGAAGAGATGTTCTCTGGAGCAATGTAATTAAGGTAAAGATCTTTTACCAGTGCTGCTGAAGAGAGGATAAGTAAAGAAGATACAGTTGACATCACTGCTGCCAGTGGTGCAGCAATAAATACCCCTGCAACAACCGGGTTCATATAGCTGACGACAATCTTGGGGATGAGATAGTCAGAGGATTGCAGACCCTGTACATCAATAATGGCCGGGGCAAAAACTCCGGCAATATGCATGGTCAGCATTAAAAAACCTACGGTAACAGTGCCGTATATAATGGCCTGATGAAGTGCCTTGGTGGTGTTAAACCCCATCCCCCGTACCGCCGTCTGCGGTAGTCCAAGCACTCCAACCCCAATGAGAACCCAGAAAGAGAGCAGCCACGACTTTGTGATTGAGCCTCCAGCAGTAATATCTGCATAGTGGGGGCTGACGACCTGTAGTTTTGCGGTAAGGGCATCAATTCCTCCTGCCTGGGAAATAATTGTGAAGAGGAGCAGAATGCTGCCGATTACCATAACAATACCCTGGATTGTATCAGTGGTAACTACGGCCCGGAAACCTCCTACGGCGGTATAGGTGATAACAACGACCCCAAAAAGAAGCAGCCCGTAGAGATAGTTAACACCGGTAATTGCCTGAAAAAGAACCGCTCCCCCAATAAATTGGGAGACCATCTGCGCCATAAAAAAGAGGATGAGACAGGTTGAGGAGAAGATAACTACCGCCGGAGATTGGTAGCGGCTGCGGAGAAAATCATTGATGGTAACTGCATTGATCTTTCGCGAAATGAGGGCAAATTTCTTGCCGAGAATGCCGAGGATAATAAAAGCGGTTGGAACCTGTATCATTGCCAGATAAACCCAGGAGAGGCCCTTGGTGGCGGCGATGCCGGGGCCGCCGATAAAAGAACTGGCACTGGTAAAGGTTGCAATAAGCGTCATCGCCAGTACCAGCCCTCCCATTGATCTACCGCCGATAAAGTAGTTATTGATAAATCCTTTGCCGGATTGTGTACTGCTCTGGCGTTTACTGATGAAAAGTCCTGCTGCCAGGTTAAGGAGAAGATAGAGGAGCAGCACTGTAATCAGGGTTATCTGGTATGACATTTCTGCTCCTCTTCGTGTTCTTCTCCCAGGTCAAAATCTTTGAAGATTGTATTTACAACAAGAATTGAGGCGATACAGAAAAGGAAATACCCAACAACACTGCTGAGGAAAAACCACATCGGCAGCCCGAAAATATAGCGGTACTGTGCCGGAGGGGCCGCTTCTGCAATACCGTAGCCGGTGGTGTACCACCAGAGAAAAAATGCGAGATAAAGAAGAAGAGAAGCGATGATCTCTTTCTTTATCTGTTTGTTTTTTTGTGTTTCTGTCATTATTTTATTCATTGCATTGCTGTTTTTTCCTTAAGGCCATTGACCGTTGATATAGAGTTGGAAAAAGTAGAGAATCTGTTCTGAAAAAAAGAGGTAGATAATTGCTGCTGCAGAGAGAAAGGGGCCGAAAGGGATCTGGCTCTTCTGATCTTTTTTCAGCAGGTATAGACTGGTAGAGCCGATAATTGCTCCTGAAAATGAAGAGAAAAGGATAATAAAGGGCAGGCTCTGCCAGCCGAGCCACGCGCCAAGCATGGCCAGAAGTTTTATATCACCGCCGCCCATTCCCTCTTTTTTACGTAATAAAGCGTATAGTGCGGCTACTGCCCACAGGGTTCCCCCGCCGACAAGAATACCGATAAGAGAGCTCTGCCAGCTAACTAAGGGATTGATAAAAGAGAACAGAAAACCGAGAACGATTCCTGGTAAATCAATGCTGTCTGGAATAATATAATGCTGATAGTCGATAAAGATAATGGCGATAAGAGCCGCGGAAAATAGAGCGTAGCCGCCGAAAAGTATTGAGAGCCCGAAGTGATGGAAAAGAGCGATTGAGAGGGCTGTCATAGACGCTTCGACAAGCGGATATTGTGCAGAAATATGTACCTTGCAGTGACTGCATTTCCCCCGCAGCAAAAGGTAGCTGATAAGGGGAATATTCTCATACCAGTGTAAGGGGTGGCTGCATTGTGGGCAGTGGGATGCGGGGAATACTATTGAGCTGTCTTCCTGAGGCAGCCGGAGGATCACAACATTGAGGAAACTTCCCACGGCCGCACCAAGGATTGCAGCCAACAGAGTAAGTAGTGTTTCAGGCATTGTGCTTCACCAAAAAAAGTTGAAGTATCAAGTGTAGGGTGTATCTTTGCTGATAAATGCGGATACTATGGCATAGCGTGAAGAAAAAGCAAGTTTTTCCTCTCTTTTCTGTTTTCTTTGGTGGAATATGATAGAAATTACTCCTGTTGCAGCGGTGGAAGCGGAACTTTCTGTTCCAGGGTCAAAAAGTTTTACCCAGCGTGCCTTGGCGGCAGCGGCCCTGGCCGATGGGACAAGTGTTTTATTTGATCCTCTGGTAAGTGAGGATACGGAGTATCTTGCTGCCGCACTGAGTCAGTTGGGAGCAAAGATAGAGAGAGAGCCGTGTCAGTGGAGAGTAACTGGTACCGGCGGTGTTCTTACTGCCAGGGAGGAGCTTTTTCTGGGTAATAATGGGACGGCAACCCGCTTTCTTACCTCCATTGCCGCTTTGGGGACAACTCCATGCCGTATTGTGGGAGATGAACGAATGGCGCAGCGTCCCATTGAGCCGCTGCTGGAGGCGTTACGCGGCTGGGGAGTGGAAGTCTCTTCTGTTGAGAAGACAGGGTGCCCGCCCCTGCAGGTGCATGGCGGAGGAGGCTGCGGCATTGCTGGAGGCTGTACCCGTCTGCCGGAAAGCAGCAGCAGTCAATATCTTTCTTCGCTATTACTGGCCGCACCCTATGCTCAAACGCCAGCGATGGTAGAGGCGGCGGGGAGGGTTCCTTCCCGGCCCTATGTTGCGATGACGCTGGCTGTTATGCATGATTTTGGAATTACGGTTGATTGTACAGAGGACTATCGTTATTTTTCCATTCCGCAAGGGAGTTATTGTGCCCGGGACTATCAAATAGAAGGAGACGCCTCCAGTGCGTCCTATTTCTGGGCGGCGGCGGCAGTTTGCGGCGGCAGGGTGGTTGTGAATAATGTCAGACTCCCTTCCCTGCAGGGGGATATGATGTTTGCATCACTGCTGGGGCGTATGGGATGTACGATTGAGCAGACAGAAAAGGGGCTGGCAGTGATGGGGTGCACCCGGCTGGAGGCAATAGATGTTGATATGGGAGATATGCCGGATATTGTTCCCAGCCTGGCAGTTGTTGCTGCTTTTGCCCATGGGAAAAGTGTGTTGCGTAACATTGGTCATCTACGCATCAAGGAGTGCGACCGTTTAGCCGCAATAACGGAAAATTTATCCCGGCTGGGGGTAAGAGTCGAGCAGTCTGCTGATATGCTTGCTATTTACGGGGTTGGCAGTGACGCCTCTCAACTGCATGGTACAGAACTTGAGAGTTATGATGACCATCGCATGGCAATGAGTTTTGCTGTAGCAGGTCTTCGCGTTCCGGGAGTGAAAATTATGAATGAAAAATGTGTTGCCAAATCCTTTCCCGATTATTGGCAGCATTTTTCCTGTTTAACCGGGGTTCCTTTAAGCAGCAGAAAATAGAGAATACCCGGCTCCCGCATAATATTTGCCGTCTGTTCGGCAGCTTTCCCCGAACCGAGAAAAAGATCAATTCGTCCGGGGCCCTTAATTGCAGCACCCTTATCCTGTGGAAAAACAAAGCGGTGCAGCGTCTGTTTGCGTTGTGTTTTTGGGCCTTTTGGTTTGCGGCTGAAAAGAAAGCCGAGCCCTCCTGCGGGGAAAATTGCAGGGTCAATGGCAATTGAGCGGCCTGGAGTGAGTTGAACGCCGCTGCTGCCGATGGGGTTGATGTTTTTTTCATCGCCCCAGCGGAAAAAGATAAAGCGCGGGTTGGCCTGCAGCATTTCCCGACGTCTATCTGGATGGGCCGTAAGCCAGTTCCGCATGGAGATATTATCAACCTCTTTTAACGGCAGAATTCCTCTATCAACAAAAAGTTTTCCGAGGCTCTTGTAAGGGTGTCCATTGTTGCCGGCATAACGCACTGCTCTTATTGTCCCATCGCTGAAACGGATTTTACCGGAGCCTTGTATATGGAGAAGATAGGCATCAAAAGGATCATTCAGCCATGCCAGTTCTCTTCCCTTGAATATTGCTCTGTTCTCAATTTCTGCCCGCACCGGCAAGGGGCCATGGGCGTTTGGCAGCCGATAGATTGGCCACTGAGCCTTGTTGCTTTGCTTTCTGCTGCCGGCAAATGTTGGTTCATAGTAGGCTGTAACCAGCAGCTTTTTTTGCGGGCGGCATCCCTTGATCTGATAAATGTCGTAATGTTTTTTGATATAGCGGTTAAGCTGCGAAGGTGTAGGGTTTTTTCGTATATAGCGCAATAGTGTTTCCAATGCCCTGGCAATATGGGAGCAGGAAATTTTGCCGGAGCCAAAATGTACCATTGTGTTGGCCGGCTGTATGGTGAGCCATTGGAGCTGGCTGTTTATTGCTGCAATGAGAGAGGATCTGTCCGTATCGTCAAAAAAAGATACGTTTGCCGGGGAGACCTTCTGGCAATATGGCCTGCATACATTTTCTGCGGCAAAGGTAGGTACAACTCCTCCGTAAAAGAGGAGAAGAAGGTGGACGATTGCTGCCGTAAAGAGATATTTGCGGCTTGCTTTATTTGCCGAACTCTGCGGCAAGGGTACTGACAACGGTGGCATATTTCAGACTATGATTGTAGTGGAGGATTGCCTGGTAGTTGGGGTAGCCCGCAATGCAGCGTTTATCTCCCCGAGGTGTTTGCTCAAGACAGGTAATGGTTAACGGGGTGTTATCCGGCGATGGAGGCAGCGTTATCTGTTGGTCTTTTGCTGCTGTTTGCCAGGGAATTTTTCCTTTTCTGCCCCGCAGACTGGCGGCGATAAGAGCTGCAGATTTCAGTTCAGGGCCAATATCAATGAACGTTGGTGTATCCAGTATCCAGCCGAATTGATGGAGGTAGTTGGCAATGGATGCAAAGATATCCGGTTTTGACAGGAGAAGATCAATCCGCTTGTCGCCATCATAATCGACCGCATATTGGCGATAGCTGGAGGGCATAAACTGTGCCTGGCCGAAGGCTCCAGCATAGGAACCACGAATCTCTTTGGGGGCAAGCCCGTTTTCCCGGCAGAGCAGCAGGTATTCAATAAGCTCCTGCCGGAAGAAGTCACTGCGCCGGGGATAGGCGGCAAAGAGGGTATTTAGACTGCGGAACATATTGAAATTCCCGCAATTGGCACCAAAGTGTGTTTCTATTGCCCAGATGGCAACAATTACGTGTCGATTAACGCCGAATTTTTGCTCAATATCATCAAAGAGCGGGCGGAATTTTTGTAGATACCTTTTTCCCTTACGGATGGTGGCGGTGGTGATAAAGCGTTTTTTATATTTATACCATGGGAGAGGTTTTCCCCACTGTTTATCCATCAAGCGCAGAACTTTTGGGTCGATAGTGGTGTCGGCAAAGAGTTGCTGGAGTTCTGAACGGGAGAAAAGGTATTTTGTTTCAAGCTCTGTGAAAAGTGACTGATATGCCGGAGAGCTAATATCAATGATATGCTCTATTGTCTGCTCTTCTGCCTGTGAAGGAAGAGTGGAGAAAAAGAAGAAGAGAGAGGCAAAAATAAGAAAAGCTCTGTTTTTCATAAGATTCAACCTGAGGGTATCTTGGGGGGGAGGTTAAGAGAATGTTGCGGCGAAGGTTCGGCAGAAATGGGGGAAATCTGCTTTGGGCAGGGTGTTGATACCCGCCGCTGCAGCTCTGCCTCCACCCGTGGGGAATTTTTTACAGAGGGTGTCTGCATGGTGCGGGGCAGAGAGGGGGGCACGGACACTTATACGCAGGGCAGTATCTTTTTCTGTAACGATGGCATGGGCAGCATCTTCTTTTTCCCTCGCTTTACAGTTGGAAAATACGCCGGAGACCCGGCGGGCCCAGGGCGTGTCTGGAAAAATGAAAATACGGTTTTTCCCTTCCATCTGCAGTGTTGCCTTGTTTTCCGCATTTGCCATATCCTGCTGGTAGCCGCTGCGTAACTGCTGCAGCTCTTCTGCATCAGCGATAAAGTCCAGAGGATTTTCGTAAGGCTGGATGGCCTGATATAGTGCTGCAGGGTGGAAGTGGAGATCCTGCAATGAGTGACCATAGCCGTTATAGTTAAAGAGTTCTCCAAGTTCGGCAAGGCTGGTAATTTCTCTCTTTTTAAGCTGCATTTTCTCTGCCAGTAAAGAGGCTGGTTTATGCAGGTTATCACCAAAAGCCCCGCATATTGCCCATAAGGCAAACCTTCCATCTATCTGTTCATTGACGATAAGAGAGCTGCATACTTTGCTTGAGGGGTTGATTGTTGTCTGCAGCAGCGGATGCGTTGGGATGTCTCCTGCAAAATGGTGGTCAAACCAGTTGATACTATTCTGCCGGGTAAGCAGGCGCTGTAGGGAAGATCTATTGGAATCAAGAGATATATCAAAAACGGTTATCTGCTGTGATGTATCATCTATATAATCAAGGAGGCGTATATCTCTTTTTACTCCGGTAACTAATTGCTGTTGTGCACTATTTACCGGGAAAGAGAGGCGATACTGATGAAGGGCAAAAATTCCGTCAGCATCGCCATTAAAGACATCATAATACATTTAGAGGTCAAGCCCTAATCTTGCGCCAATATTGGCCAATTCAAAGAATACCATATAGGCGGTGTCCTCCGGCGTATATTTGGTCTCAAATTTTACTGTCCAGCACTGTGCTTCATATCCCAGCGATGCTCTGGCTTCGTTGGTTTCTTCATTCGCGATGGAGTACTCTATCCGGCCTCCCAGTACCCAGTGTGCCAGAAAACGTGTCTGTGCCCAGGCATTGATCTGTTCAAGATCATTGCTCCTGTCGAAGCTGTATTCCGCTCCGAGATAATTACTCTTGCCCCAGCCGTAAACTCCTTCAAAGTTATGGCTGTTAAAGTCATTATCATAGACATCGTAGTATGCCTTGTAGTTCATTCTCAGCTCTCTCGACGGCATCCAGGAGAGCTTTGTATAAATATCCGAGAAGGGTTCATCTTCTGAGTCGCTGTCCATGTTATATGATTGCTCTATAAGCAGACTTGCTCTGGTGATGAGATTTTCCAACCCTTTGCCGTTTGAATTTTGCAGAACTGAACTGAAAAGGTTATCAACCCCGTAAGTAATACGGTTGAGTTGAGTGATGGTGTCGATGGAATCCCATTGAGGGAGTTCATCCTGATCATCAATTTCCGGGATATAGAAATACTTGATAAAGGGGCGTATTTCATGCCGCAGAGGAGTGATGCCGGCGAAATCCCGCTGCAGGGTTGTTGCGACATCTATCTCCAGTTCGGGATAAAATCTGTTCATACTATCATCGTTATCCCATTTTGCATCTCCGTACTCTTGTATCATATAGTGAGTATTACGCAGAGAAAACTGCGCCCGGCTTTCGATGTAGGGGGAAATATGAATAGGGGTGGAAAGGGATGGCTGAATATCTATTCTGCTACCGCCGATTCCTTCCTTGCGCCAGTAGTGGACATAACTCGTTTTCCAGTCAAAAGTAACGTTGGCAATGCCGGTGTTCACCGTGCCGTCAAAGTCAACCTCAGGCAGCTTCCACAAGGGAGTGGCCCCTTTTTGAGTGGTGATGGTGGTTGTTTTTCCGGTTACGGGGTCGTAGGTTGTCTCAGGAGAAACGGATTCTATGGTTGTTGTTTTGGTGACGGTACTGTCTCCAAGATTGTCTGTTACCGTAGTGGTAATATCTGTTGTTTTCGGATTGAGATTATCAATGGCCAGCAGGCTTGTTTCAAGGGAGATTCCACCCCAGTTTTTAAGCAGCTTGAAGCTGTTTTTTCTCGTCCGTTCAGTATCTTCCTGAAAATTACGGCCAAACATCTCAAGGTAGCGGCGTTGGCTCTTGTTAAAACCGGTAGAACCAAAGTTGAACTCCCGCAGGTAATCTTCATCGGAAACAATATCTATATCAAGCCTGGATATCCACCCTTCTCCAAAAGTGTGATCGGCTTTTCCCCGTACCCAGTATCTATCCTGATTTGTATGGGTATAGCCGGTATCCTCATAGTATCCGGTCTCTGCGGGATCGGAGAGATCATCGCGGATAAAGTTGCCGCTGAACATGCCTTTACTCTGTTCATTGGTGGTATAGCGGAATTCGGCTCCTCCCATAACCCCCCTTTCTGCAAAATATGTGGGGTATAAGGTTATATCAGCGGAGTCCGAGAGATTGATGAACAGTGGTACCCCTGCACCCAAACCGCCAATTGATGAATAGGAAAATTCGGGGAAGAGCAGACCCGTCTGGCGGGTATTTTTTATTGGTAAAATAAGATAGGGAGTGTAAAAAACAGGCACACTGCGAATACGGAAACGGGCATTGGTGAGTACTGCATACCCCCCTGGAGTAATTCTGGTATCGGAACTGGCGATGGACCATGGCGGGGTTTCCCCGTCATTCACTTTACAGGTTACAGCCCATCCATCGTGAATTTTATAGGTGTTATCCCCCGTTTTGGCGATACTCTTCCCTTCAAGATGGAGTTCGCTCTCTTCCCGGACGATGATTGCTTCCTTAAATTCTCCTGTCTCTGACTCAAGATGAAGTGTTCCTTCTCTGGCACGTAATTCGTCTTCAGGTGTAGCGATTCGCAGATGTCCTTTTGCCTTGATACTTTTTTTCTCCATATCGTAGGCAATCCAGTCGGCGTTGATGGTTACTGTCGTTTTATATTGCGGTGTGACGGCGGTTTCGGCCTCTTCAGCACTCTGTTCTTTTTGCGGCTGTTCTCCCAGGAGCTCCTTCCAGGAACTGACCCCATTTTTTCTTTTGGGCAGATGAAGGGGTTGACGCTCTTTTTTCGTCAGCACAACATTGCCTTTAGCAACAATACTCTGCGGGTGATCAAAGTGGAGGATTTTGTCTGCTTCAATATTCCACTCTTCCGTCGATGCTGTTGTTGCAAAAGTGTCTAGGGGAGAGAGAATGGAGAATGCGACGGAAAGGGTAATTCCTCCGAAAAGTCCTATATGATGCAACGATGAGGGGAAGCGGGGATGGACTCTTTTTCCTTTAACCAAGTCAGAGGGTTGTGTGAACATATTGGCCTGTACCAGTTGAATTTTATAGTTATAACAAATAGTTCATTGCGTTAAATCATGCGGACAGCGGCATGAAAACTACCATGTTTATCAATCCTGAACCAAAGAAATGCACGATTGCTGGCTGGTTCGTTTCTTTTGGGCGTACTTTTTTGGATTCGACTCGAACTCTTTTTTTAAAGCATCTGTCTCAAAGAAAATGTTAAAAGGGTATGTCCGTGACGTTTCTGTTAAAGAATTCTGCGGCTTGTCCGATAGGAGAACGCCGGTGACAAATTTTACGGGGAGCGGCGGGGTGTGTCAAGAGGTAAAGTCGTAGGATAGCAACAGTGTTTTCACAATTAGGTCTGCAGGGCATAGGATACAGTGCGCAATTTTGTTCTGTGAGATGTTGGTAAGAGAGTTTTTTCCGGTCAGAGCTTGTATTCGCGAATGAGAATGGATATTCTGTCCTGACAGATAAGAGGGGACGTTGTCATCTCGAAGAGATGTCGTTTGATTGTTGAAGAAGAATAATGGGAGAGAGTAATGGCTGATGTGAATCCGCACCATATGATTGAAGAATTAAAAGCGAACATCCTGACAGGAGATGCGATGAAAGCTCAGTTGGTCCTGGCGTGTTTACAGGATGTGAGCCGCGAATTTCAAAAAGAGCTTATCCTGTTGCTAGCCACTGCTGAGGCCGATTTCTGTTTGCCGCAGTTTTTTACTGTTCTCCGTGAGCAGCCGGGGCTTGCTGCCAGCCAGCCGTTACTTCGTGAAACGTTATTTTCTGTTATCTTATCGCATGCGGAAAGTGTTCCTCAGTATTTGTTTGATGAGGCCTTCAAGGATAAAATTCCTCTGGTTAAAATAATTGGTGAGTTACGGATGGAAGAGGCAACCTCGGCTTTGCTTGATTTTGCGGCGGAGACCGATGATGAAAGGGTTATTCTTCAGGTAATCGAAAGCCTTGGGATGATTGGTGATCCTGAATCAATTAATACCCTTACAGACTATCTTTACTCGGCTGATAGAGAGTTAATCGTCGCCGCTGTTAAGGCATTGGGGGCAGTAGGAACCTCTCTTGCGATAGAGCGTCTGGTAGAGCGTATGGGAACAGACAACGATATCGATTATCTTATTTTGACTATTTTTGCTCATGTTCAGGATCAAATTTCTCTTGAGCAGTTGAATGGGGCAATCATGTCTCATTATGCCTATATGCGAACGTTTGCCAAGGAAGAGTTGACTCGAATTGGTTCTAAAGCTGTGCCTTTTCTTATTAAGAATCTTGAGCATAGTGATGATGACTTTATTATCCATACGCTGAATGTCCTGGGAGATATTGGGGATGATTCAGCGGTGCCTTCAATCAGAAGATTGTTGGGACGGGAGCCGGAAAATGCTAATGTCCGTTTTGCTGCCTATGAGGCGTTGGCTCTTCTGCCCCTGCGCAAGGGAGCGTATACGCTGACCGCCGGTTTAACCGATCCGGAGGAGAGTGTTTGTATTGCTGCTGCCAAGGCTATTGACAGGAATTTTTCTGAACTCCTTGGTGCCGGGTTGCGTAATTTGTTACGTGGACCACGGGGTGAGGCTGAACATATGGTAAAAATTATTATAGATTCTCAAGCGGATAATATTTTTACCTTTTTGGTGGATGATGAGTTGTTTGAAGAGCTTGGTGTTTCTCATATGGCAGAGGTGCACCCCGAAATTCGGGGACATTATCGTGAGCTGCTTGTGAAAATTGGCAAGGAAGAGTCTCCGTTTAATGTGACCGCTAAGGATGAAGAGGCTCGTCCGAAGATTCTTGCCGTTGATGACTCCCGTATGATTCTGGGTATTTATAAAAATATTCTCCATGGACTGGGGTATGAGCCGGTTCTCTTTGAATTCCCGGCATCGGCACTTGAATGGCTGAAGCAGGAGAAACCTCTTGCCGTCTTTACCGATTTGAATATGCCCAAGATAACCGGAATTGATCTGGCCAGGCAGGTTCGGGAACAGTATTCATCCAAACTGCTGCCGATTATTATGGTAACAACGCAGAATGAGGTCGAAGATCATAATGCTGCCAGAGCTGCTGGTGTTAACGGTATCTTGGCAAAGCCCTTTAATGCTGAAGCACTGAGGGCGGCACTTAGCGAGGTCTTGTCTTCATAGTTGGCGGGTCGGAAAAAATTTTTGATGGTATCGGTATAATATATTGGGTATTTCTGATTTTGCCCTGATTCTTGTGCTTTGATCATCTTTGCGGGCAGGAAGTCAGTGTAATCTTAAATGGGGGTGGAGTGATGGCTTTTACGATCAGGAAAAAGATAATAATTGCCTTTGTGTTGATTGCATTGTTGCCGTTATTCATTGTGTCGTTGTTTTTTTTACGGTCTATCCGCAGTGAGGCGGTTCTGTCGTTTTACAATTCTACGGCTCAAGTGCTTGAGCAGGTGGATAACAGTTTTTCCCTTTATTTTGAAAGTCTGGAGAGTACGGCGCATCTTTTGGCAGATGTACCGCTTGTCCGCGAGGTTAAAGATAATATTCCGGATTACTCAAAGCTGTCAGCGGAAGATGTGTTGCCGACAGCTGAATCCTTTGAAGGGTATGCGGATAGACTCCACCAGCTGTTGAAGGTTACGCACCACTCTTCCCCTCTTTTTCTTGAAGTTTATCTGGGAACAAAATGGGGCGGGATGATGACGTCTCTGCCCTCTACTATAGAGGCAGGGTATGACCCGAGAAAACGGGGATGGTATGAAGGGTGTATCCATTCCGCAGAAAGCAGTATTACTGAGGCATATATGTCCTCAGGAAGGGGGACGGCGGTTGTGAGTGCCGTTGCCCCGGTGAAGGATTTTAATGGGGATACTGTTGGTGTTATTGGTATTGACGTTTCTCTTGCCAAAATGACAGATATCATCGATGCTGCCAAGCTGGGGAAGAGTGGTTGGGTGATGTTTGTTGAAGGAACAGGGACAATTATTTCCAATCCTGCTGATCGGGAGCTGAATTTTAAGAACATCGGGGAGACCGGCAGCGCGGCATATACCAGACTTGCCCGAATGGAGCAGGGGAAGACGGAAGTAGAGTTTGACGGGAAAGATTATTTTGCCCTGGTTTATCCCTCTACGCGGAAAGATGGTGGAAAGTTTATCGGTTTTATTGCCAGGGATGAGGTTATGGCAGAAGCCGATTCACTTACCAGAATATTGGTGATGGTGAGCCTGGGACTGGGGCTTTTCTTTTGCCTGCTGGGGTATTGGCTGGCAAGTTCGATTGTGTCTCCTCTGGCGAAGGCAGTGGATGTCCTCAAGGATATTATTGCAAAAGGTGATCTGACTGAACGGCTGGAGGCAAGAAGTTCCAGGGATGAAGTGGGTGTGCTAGTGCATTGGCTTAATCTCCTCCTTTCTAATTTCCAGGAAATAGTTCGGCAGATTGCTGTTAATGTTATGAAAATTGACGATAATTCAAATCTATTGTCAGGGATTGCCACTGGGCTTTTTGATAAGTCGGAAGAGAGTTCTTCTCGCGCTGCCAGTGTTGCTGTTGCCGCAGAAGAGATGAGCAGCAATATGAATAGCGTGGCGGGGTCTATGGAAGATTCCGTCTCCAATGTTTCGATGGTTGCAAGTGCGGTGGAGGAGATGAGCTCTACCATCAGCGAGATTGCTGAGAATGCGGAGAAAGCCAGGCTGGTTTCCAGTCAGGCTGTGGAGCAGGCAGACAATATGACTGGTGCAATGACCGAGCTTGGCGGTGCTGCCGGTAAGATTGGCAAGGTGACGGAAGCCATTACTGAAATTTCGGAGCAGACCAATCTGCTTGCGCTTAATGCCACCATTGAGGCGGCGAGAGCGGGAGAGGCGGGGAAAGGTTTTGCCGTGGTTGCTAATGAAATAAAAGAGCTGGCACAGCAGACTGCGAAAGCGACCTTTGATATTAAAGGTCTGGTTGACGATGTGCAGAAGACAACTCGTATCACAGAAGAGGGGATTGACCACATATCCGGTGCAGTCAGAGATATCAATGCCACTATAAGCCCCATTGCTGCCGCGGTTGAAGAGCAGACGGCAACAACAAAAGAGATTGCCGCAAGTATTAGTCAGATGAACATGGGAATCCAGGAAGTAAACGAGAATGTACGTCAGAGTTCTGTTGTTGCTTCCAGTATAACGGTAGATATTGCAGGCGTTTCTACCTCGTCCGAGTCGGTGACAGACAGCAGCCGGAGTGTAGAGAAGAGTGCTCAAGAGCTTCTTGAGCATAACAGAGAACTTAAAGAGATCGTTGAGAAGTTTACGGTCTAGCGTATAGCAGCTTATAAAAAGCAGCATGGGTTCAGGGGCGGGAGAAGGGGTGTCTTCCCGCCCCTGTTTTTTAGGGAGTGTTTTATGTATTGTAATGATGCGCCGCTTATTTTGGCCTCAGCCTCTCCCCGCCGTCAGGATTTTCTGCGCTGGATGGGGCTGCACTGCCAGATAGAAGCGGCAGATATTGATGAGAGCCGTAGAGAGGGAGAAGAGCCGGAGTCTTTTGTTTTGCGGCTTGCAAGAGAGAAGGGGGAGGCCGTTGCCAGAAATTTTCCTTCTCACTGGGTGATTAGCGGGGATACGGTGGTTTGCCTTGATTCGCAGGTACTGGGTAAACCACAAGGCAGGGAAGAGGCGGTAGCAATGTTGATGCAGCTTTCCGGGCGTACTCACCGGGTTCTCTCTGCGTATTCGGTTATCCATCAACAGCAAGGTATTGCCGAGTGTGATTTTGCCTGTACCGAAGTGACATTTACCTCTTTTTCAGAAGCGGTGGCAAGGGCCTATGTGGAGACAGGGGAGCCGTTGGATAAGGCTGGTTCCTATGGTATTCAGCAGTGCGGCGTTGCTCTGGTTGCCTCAATTAACGGCTCATATTCCAATGTTGTCGGGCTGCCTCTTGCGGAGTTGCTTGCGCTGCTGGAGCGGCTGGGGGCTATCTATATAGCAGACGCTCAGAAATCAGGGTAGTTTTTCTGTTTATACATCGCTTGTTCTCTATTTTGGGGCAGAGAGCTGCCGCATTTACCGACGACCTTATTTACTGAAAAGTCTCCCCCGTTCCTTTTTTATAGCCTTGTAAATATCTCCATCGCTTGTGCGGAACGCTTTGCCCGTTCTTCGCCGCGGAATTTTTTGCGGATCTTCATGCCCAGCGGCGGGAAAAGTCCAAAATTCACATTGGACGGTTGAAAGTGTTTTGCTTCTGACTGGGTAAGATGCCGCACAAGGGCGCCAAGAGCCGTTTCTGGCGGGGGAACAAGTGGTTGCTGTCCTCTACTGATACGTACTGCATTGCGGCCTGCGAGCAGCCCCATTGCCGCAGACTCTACATATCCTTCCACTCCAGAGAGTTGACCGGCAAGCAGTAGATCTTCCCTTTGTATAAATTGAAGAGTGGGCTGTAGCAGCTTAGGGGAGAGGATAAAGGTGTTGCGATGGATGGAACCAAAACGGGCAAATTCGGCCCGCTCCATCCCCGGAATTTGCCGAAAAATCCGTTTCTGTTCGGAGTAGGTAAGTTTGGTCTGAAAGCCGACCATATTCCAGGTAGTGCCTTCGCTATTTTCCTTACGCAGCTGGATCACGGCATGGGGTGTGCTGCCATCCGGCAGCTCCAGGCCAACGGGTTTCATTGGGCCGAAGCGTAAAGTCTCCTCTCCCCTGCTGCACATGACCTCTATGGGCAGGCAGCCTTCAAAGTATTTTATCTCTTCAAATTCCTTTAACGGGACATATTCGGCATTTTTAAGCTCTGTGATAAAGCGGGTATACTGCTCTTCATTAAGCGGACAGTTAAGATAGTCCCCAGGGCCCTCCTCATAACGGGATTTACTGTAGATAATCTCCATATCAAGAGATTCTTTATAAACAATGGGAGCGATAGCATCGTAAAAGGCAAGGCGGTCTTTGCCGGTAAAGCTGGCGAGAGATGCAGCAAGCTTCTCTGAGGTCAGCGGCCCGGTGGCAAGAATTACGGGTGCTCCAGCAGGAGCGGGAATTTCGGTAATTTCCCGCTGTTCGACCTCAATATTGGGATGGCTGCAGATTGTTGTTGTTATTTGTTGGGCAAATGCCTCTCGGTTGACAGCCAGTGCCCTGCCTGCTGGTACGGCAGTGTTACGGGCGGTTTTGATAAAAAGAGAATCAAGATCGGCCATCTCCCGCTTGAGCAGCCCTACTGCCGAGGCGGGGTCATCAGAGCGCAGGGAGTTGGAGCAGACCAGCTCAGCAAGATTTGTATCGGTATGGGCAGGGCTCTTCTTGCCGGGTTTCATATCAATAAGGCGAACTCTGCCGCCTTGCTGTACAATCTGCCAGGCGGCTTCACAGCCGGCAAGGCCGCCGCCGATTATGGTTATTTCCTGCATAAAAATCTCTCGTCCTTGTTATTGATTGGGATATTTTATGATAACATCAACTCTTTTTCTTCCCCATTGCAGTGCTTTTTGATGTGAGGAGAAAAAAAGATCAATCCGGGCTGGCCCTTTAATGGCACTGCCGCGGTCTTCTACCGTTCCCCAGCCATACCCGGGGACATAGATCCTGGTACCGAAAGGGTAATAGCTGGTATCAGCGGCAATGGTACCGTCATGGGGCAGAAACTTCCAGGGAAAAAGGAGAAGTCGTATCGGCAGCATCCAGGGGTGCTGAAGAGTATCGAGGGAGAAAAAGCCCTCTTCTGGTTCCCTGGGGATGGTCGTGCTTGCAGTTCTTCCATCGTAGGGCTTCCCCTTACGGGGGCCTGCCGCAACATAGCGGTTCCAGAAATCGGCTTTCAGCCAGTACCAGCTCCCTCTTTCCCAGCTGCAGCATTGTCCGCAGCCGCAGTAGGCGGTTGTCTCCATTACACGAGTATGCTGCTGGGAGCAGCTGCAGCAAAGGGTGATAAGAAGATACAGCAGGGAGATTCTCAGGTGCGGTAAAACCATTTTTTCACATCATTACCAGAGAAGATTTTTACCACCGGTCTGCCATGGGGACAATGGGAAAAGAGATCAGCCTCAGCCATATCATTGAGTAGTGCTTCAATTTCCTGGCGGGAGAGTGTGGTATTCGCCTTGACTGCAGCCTTACATGCCATGGAGGCAAGGATATCCTCCAGCAGGTCACTGCCCTTTTTGCTGCGGTTATTCTCCTCACAGCCGAACTGCTCAAGGAGAGAAATCAGCAGTTCTCCTGCCGCAGACGTTTTTGCCAGGGCAGGGACAGCAGAAATAACAAAGGTGCTGCCGCCGAAATCACGAATGGAGAACCCCAGTCGTTCCAGTTCCGTTAAATTTTTTTCAAGAAGCTCTGTTTGAAAAAGGGAGAGTTCTACCGTCTCGGCAAACATGATGGTCTGACTGGCGATCTTACCGCTGAGATATTGCTTGCGCAGCTTTTCATAGAGTAATCGTTCATGGGCGGCATGCTGATCGATAACTATCAGCCCCTCACTTCCCTGACAGAAAATATACAGATCCTGAAATACACCGATAATCCGTAAATTATGGGGGGAAGCAGAGTGTGACGCCATAGCCGTAAAAGGGTGTTCTGCTTCCCTGGTAACCGGGAGGGGGGAGGGGATCTCCTGGGGTTCACTCTTATACGGACTGGAGGAGTGCTGCAGCAGGGGCTGGGTGCTTGAAGATGTTATGGCATTACGCTCTGTTGTCGCAGAAGACGGTTGATGCGGCAAAGGAGGCTCTGGAGGGGGTGGAGGGAACTCATTTTCCGGAATGGACGAAGCATATTCGGGTCTGTCTTCTCTTGCCTGAGCGGGTGTATGGCTTTGCGGCTGAAATATCCGGCTTTGTAGTTTCCGCTGTTGATTTCCCATTGCCTGGGTTACTGCCTGCACAATAAAAGTGTGCACCTCATTGGCATTGCGGAAACGCACTTCATGTTTTGCCGGGTGGACATTAACATCGATTTCTGCCGGATTGATAGTAAGATGGAGAAGACCGGAGGGGTTTTTCCCCTTGAGCAGAAAGCCTTTGAGCCCTTCGGTTACGGCATGGATCATCAGGTGGTCCCGTACTGTACGTCCATTAACAAAGAGCCGCAGACGAGCCGGTCCTGTGGTTACTGTTTCCGGTGGAATGAGATACCCTTTCAGGTGCCGCTCAAACTCGCTGTTCTGGTTTACCTTGCTCTCTATTTGGATAAACTCTCCTGCGTAACGCATAATTTTGGCCAGCCGTTGTTGAACATCCATACTGCTGTCGAGTTGCAGCACCTCCCTGCCGTCTATACGCAGCAGAAAGCTTACATCAGGGCGGCCGAGGGCATAATTTCGCACAACATCTTCAATATGCCCCTGCTCGGTTCTGGTGGTGCGGAGAAACTTTCTGCGGGCGGGAGTGTTGCCAAAAAGACGGCGTACTTCGATGGTGGTGCCGATGCTGCATCCAGTTTCATGCACCTTGAGCAGTTTGCCATAGTCAAGGACAACCTGAGTACCAAGCTCTTGTCCTGCCGGGCGGGAGAGCAGGGACAATTTGGCAACGGAACCTACTGAAGGCAGGGCTTCGCCGCGAAATCCCAGAGAACCGATAGCTTCCAGATCATCCTGCTCCCTTATTTTTGAAGTGCCATGCCGTTCCAGACTCATCAGCAGGTCGTCTTCATCCATACCGCAGCCATTATCAATGACACGCATCAACTTGACCCCGCCTCCCTCTATTTCCACCTCTATGCGGTCTGCTCCGGCATCAAGGCTGTTTTCTACCAGTTCCTTAATAACAGAAGCAGGGCGTTCAACAACTTCTCCTGCTGCAATCTGGTTGGCAAGGTGGTCGGGGAGGATGCGTATTTTCGACATGAAGTATCTTTTCCTGTTGCGGGTTTTTCAATCAATGGTAGTTTTACGATGAGTCGCCGTTTGTACAAAAACATTCCATACATTACCACTCTTTACCTGGTTTTTACAATATATCGTGTTGTTCTCAAAGCAAAGCTCTATACAATCTTCTTCCCGGGAGGGCAAAGAGGAGAAGAATCGCTCTGTCGTTCTGCATGAAGGGCATATCTATGTTTTTTTTATTGTTCTTTGTCTGCTGCAGTTTCTCTTTACTGGCGGTCTTCTTGCGTTTCTTGGCTGGCTGGATATCCCGGATTTGTCTGGAGTGCTGCACTATAAACCTGCTCAGTCCACCGTTATTTATGACAGTAAGGGGGAGATTGTTGATCGGATGTTTACCGAAAATCGAACAATTATCTCCCTTGAAAAAATGCCTTCGTGGCTGCCCTTAGCCTTTGTTGCGGCAGAAGATGGAAGTTTCTTTACTCATAAGGGGGTCGATTTTTTCTCTATTTTCCGTGCATTGGTCAATAATCTCCGTAAGGGGGAGCGTGGCCAGGGAGGATCGACAATTACTCAGCAGGTCATCAAATCGCTGCTTTTGAGTTCGGAAAAAACGTATCTGCGTAAGATAAAAGAGGCTGTTCTTGCCTGGCGGATTGATTTGTTGTTAAGCAAACAGCAAATCCTGCATATCTATTTGAATCAGATTTATTTGGGTGAGGGAGCGCACGGTGTAGAGGCTGCGGCTCAGGTCTATTTTGGTAAGTCGGCTGCGGCTCTTACTCTTGGCGAAAGTGCTCTTCTGGCTGGTTTACCCCAGGCCCCGAGCCGCTACTCTCTTTTTCAGCACCAAAAGGAGGCGGCTATACGGCAGAAATATGTGCTTAACCGGATGGTTGCGGATGGCTATATCTCAGCAGAGGCTGCCCGTGCGGCCTATCAGCAGCCGATACACCTCAATCGTCATCGGCAGCTTGCTGGTGAGAAAAATGGATATTATCTGGACGTAGTGAAAAAAAGGGCTCGGGCGATTCTTGGTCAACCATTACAAAGGGCTGGGGTGAAAATTTATACCTGCCTGGATTCAGAGCTGCAGCAGCAGGCACAGAGTGCAGTACAGCACGGAGTGACTGCTTTTTGGGAAAAACAGAAAAGTCTGGGCATTTTTCCCTCTATTGCACCTCAAGGAGCATTGGTTGCCATTGAATCAGGCAGCGGTAAGGTGCGTGCCCTGGTCGGAGGCAGCTCTTTTTCTCACTCCCCTTATAACCGGGCAGTCCAGGCAAAACGGCCTGCGGGGTCAACTTTTAAACCCTTTCTCTATGGTGCGGCCTTGATGAAAGGGTGGAGCCCTTCCTCGACGATAGAAGATGCCCCTCTCACTATTCGAGGGAGCGGCGGCAGGCCCTGGACTCCAAAGAACTATGGCGGGAAATATATGGGCAGGGTGAGTTTAACGACAGCCTTGACCCATTCCCTCAATACGGCTTCGGTTCGCCTGATGCAGCAGATTGGGTATCGGGGAGTACATAAGGTTGCAAGAGGCGCAGGAATACGGGGAAAGCTTCCCAAAGACCTTTCTCTCTCCCTGGGTTCAGCAGATGTCTCTTTATTGGAGTTGACAGGGGCCTATAGTATTTTTGCTGCCAATGGCCGATTTTTTCCTCCGAGATTTATTGAAAAGATTGTTTTGCCCAGCGGCAGGGTTGTTTATCCTTATGATATGCAGTCAGTGCGGGTGCTGCCTCTCTCTGTTGCCGAACAGATGCAGGCAATGCTCTTTAATGTGGTGAAGAATGGTACTGGGCGCAAGGTAAGGGGAGTCCCTGGTGTCGCCGGAGGAAAGACGGGTACATCTGATGACAGCCGGGATGCCTGGTTCATCGGTTATGATAAAAAATATACTGCCGGGGTTTGGGTTGGCTATGATAGAAATCAGTCTATGGGACATGCCAGCGGTGGTGCCACTGCGGCACCTATCTGGCGGCAGTTTATGCTTGCCCGGTAGTATCAGATGTTACGGTTGTACTTGTTTCATGGCTTCTGCAAGGCGTTTTTCTATGTCTGCTTCTGAAAAATATCTTTTATAAGTCTGGTAGGCACTGTTCCCCATTTCTTCGAGGATTTGCGGTGAGCTGGTCAGCTTTATTACGGCTTCTGCAATTTGTTTCCCATTACCGGCATCAACCCACTCTATGCCGAGGTTTCTCTTTTGGGTGAAGTCGGGAGGAAAAGCAGGGGATGCCATAGTGATAAGCGGCTTTCCGCAGGCGAGTGCCTGATAGACCTTGTTGGGAATAACCCGTTTTGCCTTGGCGGAAGTGCCGAAAATCCCGAGGACAATATCGGCCGAGTGGATAATGGCAGGCAGCTTCTCATAGGGAACCCAGGGGATAAACTCAATATTTTTCAGCCCTGCGGCACGTTGTTTACACTCCTTGAGCAGCGGCCCTGCTCCTACGAGTTTCCACCGCAGCGGCAAATTACGGCATAGGTGAGCAGCCTCGATGATAATTTGAGGGTTTTGCAGGCCGAGGAAACTGCCGAAAAAGAGGATTGTATGATCTTTTTTGGTTTTCTGCACCGTTTGAGGGGTAAAAAGTGTTTCATTTGCCCCAACGGGGATAACAGCTGTCTTTGCGCTGTGTACTGAGAAAAAATCCTGAAAAAACAGCGCATGCTCTTCCGTGTCAGCAATAACAAGATCGGCCTTTTGCAGGATATCCTTTTCCCAGCGAAAGAGCCTTCTCGCCCGAAGAGTGGTGGAAGAAAATTTTTTCCTCTCATAAACCTGTTTGTCATAGGCACTGATAAGAGGGTCAAAAATAACGGGAATTTTTCTCCTTTTTGCCCAAAAGAGTGCGGATGGCATATCTCGATGGCGAAAACAGGGAACCCATAGGAGATCCGGCTGCGGGAGAGAATAAAGAAAAGCCTCCAGCTTTCCCGTGCGGGATGTTTTGGGCCTGAAGTAATCGAGCCGGCACCCTTGACGCAGCAGTGCCCTGCGGATGATCTCATTTCTTGAATAGGAAAGAGTAGAGCGTCCCCACCAGAGAATGTGGAGGGCGGATTCCTGCCTCTCTTGTACCGCAGATTGGGTGACGCTAGGCATTTCCTTTTGGGAAAAAGTGGAGGGTCCCGTCAATGGAGGAGGTATCGCAATAATCACCGAGTTCCAGCTCAAAATCAAGGAACTCCTCGACTTCATGAACATTCAGGCGGATGGTTGGTCCGTCCGGCAGATGATAAATTACGGTCTCAACTCCATCCAGATCAATGGGTGGTTTTGCTAGTTTCATTTTTCTCCTGATTGCATGTTGCCATGCTTTTTCTATTTGTAATACCTCTCACCTGATATACGCATATTCGTGAAAAACTGCAACTGTAATTTCGTCTGCAACTCTCTGAAATCTGGTTAGAGCAAGCACAAAAAATATGGTGATAAGAAGGTATAATGTTGGAGGTGTTTACTTTGTTTGTCTTCCCAAAAAAAAGCCGTGATTTCAATAAGTAAAGTAAAAAAAATAGCAAAGGAATACTTTACTAATGGCAGGGAGAGGTTTATGATGAAAGGAGCTTTTGATTACTCGTTTTTATTTATTATATATGAGGACTTTGTGCAGTTTTGTTTAAGGAACTCAACTACTTTTAGGAGAGGATGCGATGAAACAATTGGAAAATGCAGTTGGTATGGGAGAACAGATAATTTTTGGCAATGAGAAGAATCCCTCAGCAGTGCAGCCAAAGAAGCTGACGCTGGATAGTCCGTTGAAGTTTCATTGCCATCCGGGAGTAAGCTGTTTTACCGCCTGTTGCAGTGGAATAAAGATTATGCTTACCCCTTACGATATCCTCACCCTTTGCAGGCGGCTTGAGTTGGCGCCTCATGAGTTTTTGCAGCAGTATGCAGAACCTACCTATCTGGAAAAAACAGATATGCCTGGAGTGATGATTAAATTGAAGGGAGAAGATAAAAAATGTCCCTTCGTTACCGATGAAGGCTGCACTGTCTATGAAGACCGGCCGACTGCCTGCCGCTACTATCCGGTGGGTATGGCAGATTTTCATGAGGGCGGCAGCCGGGATGCTGATGGTAATGAGAAGATTGCTGCGGAAGAAAAGTTTTTCTTTCTTGTTCGTGAACCTCACTGTAAGGGGTTTGATGAAGAAAAGGAATGGACGGTAGGAGAATGGCGTAAAGATCAGGGCGTTGATGTGCGGGATGAGATGAACAAGGAGTGGCTGCGTTTGATAATGCGGCGGAAATCTTTTGGGCATCAGGCCAGCCTTAGTGAGCAGGCAAAACGGATGTTTTTTATGGCCTCTACTGATCTGCATACGTTTCGCCGTTTTATTTTTGAGAGCTCCTTTCTACAAACCTATGAGCTTGAAGAGGAGTTGATTGAGCAGATTAAAACAGATGATGTTGCGTTGATGCTGTTCTCTTTTGAATATCTGGCTTCTACGCTTTTTGGTGCGAAACAGATGAATATTAAGGAAGAGAAGATTAAGGAAAAAGTGGAAAAAATGAAGCAGCGGCAAAATGAGGCGGTGATGCAGTCGGTACAGGAATATGAAGCGTTGAAGGCCCAACGGCAGAACTAGAAAGAGTTTTTTGTCTGTACAATAAACGATATAGGCAGAGGAACTGCCCAATAAAAAAAGGGAAACAGCATTTATCTGCTGTTTCCCTTTTCTCTTTTGGAAGGTTGACTGCACGGTATCTTTTTTTATCAGATACCGTGCAATGGCCGTTTACTCTTCCTCTTTTTGCGGCTCCAGTGCAGTTGCCAGGCTGTTGATAAACTTCCAGCCTTTCAATACATCTTTCTGAGCTGCAGCCATAAGGCTTTCTGCCTGAGTTGGGTTCATCCGCTTGAGAGATCTGTAGCGGTTTTCACCCAGTGCATACTCTTCAAAAGAGATAGTCGGCTCTTTGGAGTCAATGGAGAGCGGGTTTTTGCCCTGCTCTGCGAGGTCGGGGTTGAAGCGATAGAGCGGCCAATGACCACAGGCAACCGCTTTCTTTTGCTGCTCCAGACCAAGCGCCATATTGATTCCGTGATTGATGCAGTGTGCATAAGCGATAATCAATGACGGACCATTAAACGCCTCTGCTTCCTTAATGGTTTTTACTGCATGAGCCGGGTTGGCACCAAGGCTGATTTGACCAATATAAATGTTGCCGTAAGAAGCGAAAATCATACCCATATTCTTCTTGGGTATATTCTTTCCACCGGCTGCAAATTGAGCGGTTGCTGCCCGTGGGGTGGATTTAGACATCTGACCACCAGTATTGGAGTATACTTCGGTGTCGAGAACAAGAATATTGATGTTTTCGCCAGAAGCCAAAACTTGGTCAACTCCGCCGTATCCAATATCGTACGCCCAACCGTCGCCGCCGAATGACCATACGGATTTCTTCACCAGATAGTCGCTAACATGGAGCAGACGCTTGGCAAGAATATCACCACTCTTCTCCAGTATGCCGTTAAGCTCGGCAATACGACCCCGCTGAGCTTCGATTTGGCTTTGTTCTACCTGCTCTGCGTTAAGAATGGAATCGGCAAGCGCTTTATCAACGATACCGGCATCAACGCATTTTTCAACCAGTTCAACGGCTTGGTTACCGAGTTTTTTCACGGTTGTCTGCATTCCTGAGCCAAATTCAGCGGCATCTTCAAACAGGGAGTTTGCCCATGCCGGACCTCTGCCGTCTGCCCGTTTGGTGTACGGGGTGGTTGGCAGGTTACCGCCGTAAATGGAGGAGCAGCCGGTGGCGTTAGCAATAAGCAGACGATCGCCGAACAACTGGCTGATCAGTTTAACGTAAGGTGTTTCACCGCAGCCTGCACAAGCGCCGGAGAACTCAAACAGCGGTTGAAGAAGCTGTGCGCCTTTAATCGTTCCGGTATTAACATCTGCCGGATCAATCTCTGGACGGCTACAGAAGAACTCAACATTCTTCGCTTCAATGTTCTTAACCTCTTCTGTGTTGGGAACCATCTCCAGTGCCTTGTTCTTGGCAGGGCAAACCTGAACGCAGAGAGTACAGTTACAGCAATCCTGAGTAAAGATTTGGACGGTGAACTTTCTTCCCTTGAAGTTTTTACCCATAGCATCCTTGCTCTTGAATGCTTCCGGTGCGCCGTCGAGGGTGTCAATAATCTTGGTTCTACAAGCAGCATGGGGGCAAACCAACGCACATTGACCGCATTGGATGCAGTTTTCCACAATCCAGTTAGGCACGTTAACAGCAATATTACGCTTTTCATACTGGGTTGTTCCTGTTGGCCAGGTTCCGTCTGCCGGCATTTCGGAAACCTTAATGGTATCACCCTTGCCTTCAATCATCTTGGCAGTAACATTCTTAACAAATTCGGGTGCATGCTCAGGAACGGTAGGAGGCAACGCTTCGCCATCGGTGCTGGTGCCAAGGGTAACTTCTTCAATGGCTTCGATTGCGCCGTCAACTGCACTGTAGTTCATTTGAACGACTTCATCACCCTTCTTGCCGTAGGTCTTCTTAATGGCATTTTTGATGGAAGCAATCGCATCTTCCTTGCTGAGGATGCCGGAGATCATGAAGAAGGCAGTCTGCATAATCATATTGATTCTCGCACCAAGACCGAGAGCCAGCCCCAGTTTTACTGCATCAATAATAAAGAACTTTGCCTTCTTATTGATAAGGTCTTTCTGTACTGAGCTGGGCAGATGCTGCCAAACGTTCTCTTTATCGAAACTGGTGGTCAGCAGGAAGGTTCCACCCTCTTCCATATGCCCCAGCATATCAACTTGCTTGAGGAATGCGAAGTTATGGCAGGCGATGAAGTTCGCCTTGCTGATGAGATAAGGAGCAACAATCGGGTTTTTACCGAAACGCAAGTGGCTGGTGGTAACAGAGCCGGATTTCTTGGAATCGTAAACGAAGTAGCCTTGTGCAGCGTTTTCGGTTTCCGTTCCAATAATCTTGATGGTGTTTTTGTTCGCGCCAACAGTTCCATCGGAACCAAGTCCAAAGAACATTGCACGGTAAACGTCATCGCTCTCAATATCAAAACTTGCGTCATACTCAAGGCTGGAGCCGGTAACGTCATCGTTGGGACCGATACAATATTTGCTTCTCGGCTTCTCCAGCTTCATGTTGTCGTAAATCGCCTTAACCATTGCCGGGGTGAACTCGGCAGAACCCAGACCATAACGTCCTGCGAGAACAACGGGCATGGTGATTTCGCCAGCTTCGGCAGCTTCACTTACAGCGGTGCGGACATCAAGATAGAGCGGATCGCCGGGCGCTCCAGGCTCTTTGGTACGGTCAAGCACAGTAATCTTCTTCACAGAAGAGGGCAGGGCGGCAACCATTGCCTTGCTGTCGAAGGGGCGGAAAAGACGAACAATAACCAAACCAACCTTCTCGCCTTGAGAAACGAGATAGTCGATGGTAGAAGCAACAACTTCACAACCGGAAGCCATAGCAACAACAACATGCTCTGCATCCGGTGCGCCATGATAATCGAAGGTGTGATACTGCCGTCCGGTTATCTTGGCAAATTTATCCATGGTTTCCTGAATGATTCCAGGAACAGCATTGTAGTATTTATTAACAGTTTCACGCCCAATAAAGTAAACATCAGGATTTTGTGCGGTACCGCGAATTGCCGGACGATCCGGGGTAAGTCCACGCTTACGATGTTCAAATACCAACTCCTCGTCAATCATCTCCCGCATCTGATCCATATCGAGCTGCTCGATTTTTTGAATCTCATGGGAGGTTCTGAATCCATCATAGAAATGGACAAAAGGAATCCGGGAGGCAAGAGATGCCTGGGTAGCAATCAGCGCCATATCCTGTGCTTCCTGCACATTTTGGGAGGCGAGCATTCCCCAGCCGGTTTGCCGTGCGGCGTAAATATCACCGTGGTCGCCGAAAATGGAAAGTCCCTGACAGGCGATAGCCCGTGCCGTAACATGGAAGACGGTGGGGGTAAGCTCCCCAGCCAGCTTGTACATGTTGGGAATCATAAGCAGCAGACCTTGGGAAGCAGTAAAAGTGGTACATACCGCTCCGGTGGTCAGGGAGCCGTGAATAGCTCCGGCAACGCCAGCTTCGGACTGCATTTGGGTAACAACGGGTACAGAACCCCAGATGTTTTCCTGCCCGCCGGAAGCCTTGATGTCTGCCTCTGCTGCCAGAGGTGTAGAAGGGGTGATAGGATAGAGGGTAATAACCTCACTGGTGGCATATGCAACATGGGTACATGCCTGATTTCCGTCAATAGTTACCATCTTTCGCGACATAATGTTCTCCTTTATTTCGCAGTGTTTCGATGGACCGCTCTCACCCCTTTTTTTGCGGGGTGGGCGGCGGTGATGATTATGCGAAGAATGTTACATTTTCTTCGCTATTTTATGTACTTTTATAGCAAAAATGAAAAAACTGTGCGCCCAGTATATGTCATTTGCTACATGCTTGCAATGGCAGAATAAAATTATGTTTTTCCTGAAAAAATACGTTTTTTCAAACATTACTTATCCCACTGCATCTTTTTTGCTGCCTGCTGGTAAAAAGCCTCCCTGCTGTGTTAATGAAGCAGGTTCTCTTCATTCTGTTTATTTATCTCTACCGGAGGAATGATCAGATTATATTTTTTACCCAGCTCGCGAATGGCGGTCATAAATGCTGAAGGTAGAGGAATTTCCCGCTGTTCATCCAGATAACCGTAGTTTTGTGCCTGTTTCAGGGTGGCTGAATTTTCACGATTTTCATGGTAGTCGCATAACACCTGAATCCGTAAGGCATCAGTGATAAAGGCGGTCAGTTCGGGGTGGTTATGGCGCAGCCCCAGCAGTTCCTGCTCAATTTCGGCAAAATGCTGCCTGCGGAAACGAGTAAATTTCTCTTCAGGATTGGCGGCGGCAAAAACCTCTCCCGTGACAGCTCCGGCAAGCATGGCCGTTTCAATCTCTTCTCTGGCGGGGTTTTCCCGCAGAAAACGTTCTTTAAGTTCCTTATAGAGAAGCATCTGGATAAGGCCAACTCCTTCTCTCAGTGCTATAACCAGCCTGTTCTCTTCCTTTTGTTGTTCGCCCATATATGCGTCCCCCTAGAGAACTATTTTTATTGCTGGATCATCCTGCAGTCGCTGGTAAATAGCCAGTCGAACCTCCTCGCTGGGAACAGTAAGCTCTGCCTGAAGGCTATGATACTTCCCTTTTCTGCTGCTTTGGGAATGGCTGATTTTCGTTTCAAGGGGAGCGCAGGCATTTACCAGTGCCTCCTTGAGCAGGGTGCAATCTTCACCGATTACCTTATATGCCCATAGACAGGGATATTGGATGTCCGGCTTTTTTTTTTCAGGAGTATTGTGCTGTGTCATCTTCTTTCACCATTAATCAGGCTGACTTGATCGTTGATTGTCCATAAATCGTAAATAATACCAATACCGCAGAGCCCGGCAGTAAGGAGGTAGAGTATCCCGGTAAACCATTTACCAATGTATATGCGGTGGACTCCAAAAAGACCAAAAAAAGCGAGAAATATCCAGGCTAGATTGAAATCAATTGGTCCAAAATGAAAGCGGATATCGGCCTCACGGCAGAGCGAGGGCAATAGGAAAAGGTCAATAATCCAGCCAATACCCAGTAAACCAAGGGTAAAAAAGTAGAGCGTCCCGGAAATAGGCTTGCCATAGTAGAATCTATGAACCCCGATAAAACCGACAATCCATAGAACATATCCCATCAGCAGGGAGTGTGTCTGCTTGCTCTGCTCCATCTTTTTTTTCTTATCTTGTTATTATTCTGTTTTTAAATTGCTGTATTCGTTGCCATGCCTCAACAATACGGCTCTCTTTAATGATACCCTTTTTTACATCCTGCAGCAGTGCAGCTTTTACTTTTTTCAAAATATCAGCATCGTACTCTAAATTATTCCCGATTATAATAAGGTCAACCCCTGCGGCAATGGTTCTTGAGCAGGCCTCTGCCAGGCCGTATTGGCGGGTAATTGCTTTCATTTGCATATCATCGGCGATAATAGGGGCTGTAAACTGTAGTTTATTGCGCAGCAGGTTGATGGCTTTTGCTGAGAGTGTTGCCGGATATTGCCTATCAAAGTCTCGATGGAAAAGATGGCCGACCATAACGGCATCCGCTTTTTGCTGTTCAATAAGCAGGCGATAGGGATGCAGCTCTTTCTCTTGCCAGCTTTCACTTATATCAACAAAGTCAAGATGGGAGTCTGTATGAGAGCTGCCGTGGCCGGGAAAATGTTTCAGGCAGGTAAGGATTTTCCGTTTATGGTGTTCATCAATCCAGGCGGCGGCGTGTTGGGCAACAGTCTCTGCACAGTTACCAAAACTCCTGCCAAGTTTACCGATTATTGGATTTTCGGGGAAGATATTAAGGTCAACCACCGGTGCAAAATTAAGGTTTATTCCTGTTGCAGCAAGTAGGGCAGCAGTCTGGGCTGCGGCCTCTCTGGTGGACTTCAGACTGCTATCTGCGGCAAGCTGTTCGGCGGATGCTGTTTCTGCAAATCCACGCTGCTGTTTAAAGCGGCTGACGGTTCCCCCCTCCTGGTCAACCGCTATCAACAGAGGTGCGTTATTGAGGGCTGCGGTTTTCTGCAGGGCTGCAGTCAGTTCCTTGACCTGTCTGGCGTCAATGATATTATTATCGCTTTTTCCCATTGCCAGATTACGGTCAAACAAGAGGACTCCGCCGAGATTATGCCGGGTGATATCTTCTACAACTGGGGTCTGGGAAGAGAGGGACGCTCCCTGAAAGCCGAGAATGAAAAGTTGGCCGATACTGTCTTCAAGTTCTGTTGTATTCATTTTTTTATGTGTACTACCTGTTGCAGAGGTGCAAGAGCTGCAGCAGGCAGCTCTTGCAAGTGATGGAGGGATCTTATTGGATTTTTCCGCTGGCACGAAGAGAATCAGCCAGCATTTCTACGACATAGCGCATCTTCTCAGGAGATTCATGCTGCTGAAGATTATCCTGGATATGCATAATACAGGTGGGGCAGCCAGTTGCTACATAATCAACATTTGCTGCCTGAATGTTTTTCACCTTATGGTTATTGATTTTGATTGAGGTGTCGTAATGAGTAATGCAGTAACTTCCTGCGCTGCCGCAGCAGACAGAGGCATCTTTCATCTCATTAAACTCAACACCGGGAATTCGTCGCAGGATTTCCCGCGGCTGTTCGGCAATTCCCTGGCCGCGTACCATATGGCATGGATCATGGTAACTCACCTTATAGGGCAACTCTCCTAAATCTTCCTTGGCAAAGGTGATATTATCTTCAATAAATTCATGAATATCATACACCTTGTTGGTGAATGCATCCAGCTCCGGTGATGCAGCAACGAACTCCTTGATCTCTTTTTTTAAGGTTAAACCACAGGAAGAGCAGGCAACAACAATGGCATCCAGATCATATTTTTCAAAGAGATCAAAGTTATACTGCATTAGTCTGCGGGCACCTTCATAATCGCCGTTGGCAAGAACCGGCGTGCCGTTACATTTTTGCTTTTTAGGGATAACCACCTCATAGCCGTAGTTGGTGAGAACATCCACCACAGATCTGACTACATTGGTATAGATCAGGTTTCCCGCACAGCCGGTAAAATATCCCACCCGCATTTTGGTTTGCGGTGTCTTGGCCGGGATAACTTCGGGGAAAAGGCTCTGCCCGCTGCGCAATGCCATCTGTGGAAAATAGCGGCGTTTGGAAAAACCAAACAGGGGGAAGAGATGACGTACCGGATTTTTTGGGCCGATACCAAAGAGCAGCCGTTGGCTGATACCTACCAGCTTTGCGGTAAAAGTTATCGGCCATTTTCTCCATAGCATCTGGCGGAAAAGGAGTGCCTTGAACCAGCCAAGCCCCTCCTTGGTCGTAATATACCAGCGCATACGCAGTACCACCTGTTCGGGGTTGACCCCTGCCGGACAGTTCGCAGCGCAGGTCTTGCAGTTAAGGCATTCATTGATTGTCTTCTTGACCCGTTCGGTAATCTCAACTTTCCCTTCTGCCAGCTTTTCTGCCAGCTTGTTTTTCCCTCTGGCGGAAAAGATCTCATTGCCCAATTCTCTAAATACCGGGCAGACATTACGGCATTTTCCGCATTGCATACATTTATTAAATTCTCTGGTTGCTTCGGCAAGGTGCTGACGAGCCTGTTCCTGAATTGTTGTCTGTATTTCCATGGCTCCTCCTTACATTGCCTGAGCCATATCCTGCGGCATATCAAACATTTTGCCGGGATTCAGCAGGTTTTTGGGATCAAGAGTCTTTTTCACCGCCTGCAGCAGAGCAATACCTTCGTTGCCGATCTGGTCAGCAAGGAATGGCTTCTTCTCAAGACCGATTCCATGCTCTCCAGAGATGGTTCCGCCAAGCTCGATAGCCCGGGCAAAAAGCTCTTTTACCGCTGCATGAGTGCGCTTAACTTCATCCTCATCCTTAAAGTCGATAAGGAAGGTCGGGTGGAGGTTGCCATCGCCGGCATGACCAAAAATTCCCACTTGCAGGCGGTATTTTTCGGCAATTTCTGTAACCGAGGCAACGATCTCCGGCAGTTTGGTACGGAGAACGGTGGCGTCTTCTAAGATAAGGTTGGGTTTTACTGAGGCCAGGGCATTCAGTGCTACCCGGCGGCCGGCAAAGAGTGCATCCCGCTCGGCACTTGATGCGGCACGCTGGAAGATCCGTACATGATTGGCTTCAACCACTTTTTCAACTTCAACCATTTCTGCCTTGGCAGAGTGCTCTTCCCCATCGGTTTCGATGATAAGTACGGCTGCGGCATCACGGGGGAGACCGCAGTCTTTAAAATCCTGAATAGCATTGATGGTTACATTATCAATAAATTCCATGGTGGAAGGGGTAACTCCTACGGAGATAATGCCGGAAACGGATTTGGCGGCATCCTCCATGGTATCAAACAGGGCAAGGGCAGATTCCCGATGGGCAGGAATGGGGAGGAGTGCAAGGGTAACTTCGGTCATAATGCCGAGCATTCCTTCCGAGCCAACGAAAACACCTTCCATATTAAAACCGGCAACATGTTTTACGCATTTGGAACCGATGGTAACGATATCTCCCTGGGGCAGAACCACCTTCATCTCTTTTACATAGTCCTTGGTAACCCCATATTTCAGACCGCGTAATCCACCTGCATTTTCGGCAACATTACCGCCAATAGAGGAGAAGCTGACGCTGCCTGGATCGGGGGGATAGAAAAGGTTGAATTTTGCAACTGTCGGATCTATCTCGGAAGTTGTCAATCCAGCTTCAACGGTGATCAAGCGGTTTTCTGCATCAATATCAAGGATGCGGTTCATTTTGTCCATGCAGAGAACAATTCCAGCCTCTTGAGGTACGGAACCACCGGAAAGTCCACTGCCCTGACCGCGAGGAGTAACTGCAATATTTTCTTGATACGCAAACTTCATCAGTTCACTGATCTGCTCAGTGTTTGTGGCAAAAACAACTGCCTCGGGAAGGATCTCAACTGGCGAGGCATCGTAGCTGTAGACGATACGATCCTCTTGTTCAGTAAGAACGTTTTCATCACCAAAGATTTTTTGCAGCGTTTGAAGTTGTTCTTTTTTCATCGTGTTGTCCTCACAAAAAGAGTTAATGAGTTAGGGGACGGTTTCTTTGCAGCTGTACTTATCTTGGATTGTTACTTATTTGCTACGTAATATGAATATTACGTCTATATCCCGTGAGCAGAAAATAATACTTAGAGCTATATCTCTTTTAATATATCGTTTTTCTTTCCAAGAAAGAATTTTTGTCTAATAAAAGAGAGTTTTTATCGTTTATTCAAAGTAAAGGAGTGATTAAAAACTGTCAAGGAGTTTAGGTGTTCTTCTTTATAGTATAAAGTTGGTTTCAGGGTACTTTTTTTTAGCAATAGAACATGTTGGAGGGAAGTATATAAAGTGATCTGTTTTTTGGAAAAAGCTTATTACAAGAGACGTTATTTACTGGGGAGGCGTTGATCTTTCTTTTTGTCCCCAAACCTGTAATTCAGGAGAGGACGGAACGAAAGGGAGCGTTCGCTCTACCCATTCTTCTATAATTATATCTGGATGTTCTTTATCAATAAATTTAACAAAATCAGCAAACTCTGGTCTCTTCCATATAAATGTGGATCGTTTAAATTTTCGTGCAAAATATGGTTTTAAGGCGGTAAAAAAAGAATCTCTAAAAATAACGGCTGCTAGCTGTTCGTCTTTACACTCAAAAGAGTGTGTTTCGGTAAAGAATTTTACCTTTTCAGGGATCATTACCGGTTTACATCCTTTGTTAAAAACGGGGAAGGGTTGTATATCACTGAAATACGCATTTAATCCACCAATAAAAGTCGCTAAATCACCCCCCTGTGTCTTCTTGCTTGAGATTCTTTGTTTTTCTGGATTGATTTTATTGGGAAAGAGCGTTTTTATCTCTTTCATAATTTCATATTGGGCAATATTGGCGGCAAAATGGTTCCAGTGAGTATCTGTTTTATAATATAGCTGGTACTTTTGTTTTTCTTTAAGAAGGGATGGTCTTAAATCAACATATTTTATATTGGTATGTTTTTTGAGGTAGTTAAAAAGTTGATCTGTTGCAGATTCTTCTCCTCTCTTCTTTATAAATGAGGGGAGCTGATCAAAATAAATTGTATGTTTATTCGGTGCAATAACAAAAATATACCTAATGTTTTGAGATAATAGCCAGTCGTTGAGCAATTGCATATATTCTGCAAATTGTTTTAACTGCTTTTTGCTATAAAGATTACTGTTTACTGCATCGCCAATGGGGTCAGAATATCTGTTATAACCTTTTTTGATTCCTCCAAGAAAAAGCCAGCCATTCTTTCCTATTGTCACATCTTTTGAAGGGGAGTCTCCTAGTTTGAATTTTGCTAATCTGTAATACTTTATAAAAAAATCTCTTAGTCCGAAATGATCGGAGTAGTATGAATCAAATTTTTTAGGGAAATCCTGTAGATCTTTTGTTGATTTTATCGATGGAAAAGCGGTTAGATTCCTTTTTTCCAAGGATGAAACTTTTTTTGGCTCTTGATAAACACTGGTAATAAGAGGGTAAAATATTGTGGCGATAAAAAATATGCCAAGAATATATTTGCAGCTTTTAAGTAAAAAGTTTTTTTTCATTTTTTAAAATCTGAAATAAATAAAAGGATTATAGGTTGATGAAGAAATTTTCAGTATGCACATTGCAAATAAGAGCATAAGCAGGAGTAGTTTTGGAATGTTTATACAAAGAAATGCCTTTATAATGCTTTCGCCACATCTTTTTGTCACAGTACGCTTAAGTAGATGTGAGGTTGGCATTGATATAATTATTCCGGCAATAAAGGCATATACACCTTCATAAGAAATGACTCTTGCAAATTCTAATCCTGTCGTTTGGAAATTTGTGAAATCAATCATTGTCTTTATATAGTTGAGAGCATCTGAGAGTTCTTCGATGCGAAAAAATACCCATCCAATAATAACGATGAGAAGAACATAGATATGTTGTATTGGTTTCCAGAATTTTATAAGAATGCGGGAGAAGCCTGCATGTTCGCAGGTAATGAAGAAACCGTGAAAAAGCCCCCATATCATAAAGTTCCAACTTGCGCCATGCCAAAAACCGGTCAAAATAAAGACAAACAGTAGGTTGAAGTAAACTCTTGCTGCACAAACCCTTCCGCCTCCAAGAGGGATATAAACGTAGTCTCGAAACCATGTTGACAGGGAAATATGCCATCGGCGCCAGAATTCTCTGATAGATGTTGAGATATAGGGATAGTTAAAGTTTTCCAGGAAGTTGAAGCCAAACATCCTCCCCAAGCCTATCGCCATATCGGAATATCCTGAAAAATCGAAGAAAATTTGCAATGTATAGGAGAGAATCCCAATCCATGCCAGAGGCATTGTCAATTCGTCGCCGGAAAGGATGAATATTGAATCAGCAACTTCTCCCAGAGGGTTGGCAATCAGCATTTTCTTGGCGAGCCCATAAATAAACCGCTGTACACCATAGGAGAAAGTATCAATGGAATGTGTTCTTTTACTTATCTGTTTTGCGATGTCATGGTAACGGACAATTGGACCGGCAATCAGTTGCGGGAAGAGGGAGATATACAGGGCAAGATTAATCAGGCTCTTTTGTGCCGGCACTTCATCCCGATAAATATCAACAATGTAGGAAATAGCTTGAAACGTAAAAAAGGAGATCCCTAGAGGGAGGTGTATTGGTGCCAGATGAAATGTAAGAGTACTTCCACTTATGGTTAAAAGTGTATTTATATTGTCAATGATAAAATTTGCATATTTAAATGAAATGAGGAGGAGGAGATTCAGCGTTATTCCAACTGAAAGCCAGAAGTTTTTATAAAAGGCTGAATGTTTATCTCTGAATATGCATCGTCCAATCACATAGTTCGTAAAGATAGAGAGAAGCATAACCAGTACATAGAAAACCTCCCCCCAGGCATAGAATAGTAGACTAAAAAGAAGCAGAACAATATTTTTTAACCGTATACAGGACGGAGGAAGTAAAAAATATATTAATAAATTTATGGGTAAAAATGCAAACAGGAATGTAGGAGAACTAAAAAGCATAATTTGCCAGCCTGATATCTTTGGTAAAATCTGTACTATTTCAATGTAAAACTCTTCGTTTACGTATTTTTACTCCCAAATGCTCAGCAAAAAGATGAGTAAAGGTCAGCTTACCTTCATACAACTTTTTGTCCGCTATGAAAATAGCTGCTTTTAAGTGGCGGGAGAATTTTGAGGTTATAACATATTTGCACAATAGTTGCGTATTTTTTGAGGCGGAGGGGAGGACAGCGATTGCTGTGTGAGGATTGAAGAGAGAAAAAATAAGCTCCCCAGCCTTTTATCAGTAAAAGCTGGGGAGGTAAAAGCATTTTCAGTTAAGATAACTGATCGTATTTGCAATAAGATCAATAAAATCCCCCGGCATTATACCCATAAGGATAAGAGCAGTAATAAGCAGCAGAGCCAGAATCCTGATATGCCAGGGAACGGCCACTGCAGGCCGATCTTCATCGTCTGTGCAATAAGCAAGGCGGACAATGGAGAGATAGTAGTAGATGGCAATGGCTGTGTTAATTGCGGCCAGAATAACAAAGAGCAGCATACCATGATGCAGCGCACCAATCAGTACGGTAAACTTTGCCATAAAGCCGACGAAAGGCGGAATTCCTGCCAGAGAGAACAGACCGCAGGCCAGAGTTGCAGCCAGCAGCGGTGCACGCTTATAGAGTCCGGTGATATCTTCTACCCATACATTTTCCCCATTCTTTGATAAGGTACAGATAACGAGGAAGCAGGCGAGATTCATCAGCATATATCCTGAGATATAGTAAATTGCAGTGGCATAACCAGGCAGATCAAAGAGAGTAACTGCGAGCAGGGCAAAACCGGCATGGGCAATTCCTGAAAAGCCCAGCAGCCGCTTAATATCTTTCTGTACAAGGGCTGAGAGATTGCCGTAAAACATGGAGAGAACAGCACAACTCCCCAGCACTGTTACCATAATCGTGCTCGGTTTACCCACCAGTAAGGCAAGTTTTATAAGGAGAGCAACGCCGATAACTTTGGGTACAGTTGCAATAAAGGCAGTGGTTTCATTTCCTGCCCCTTGATAGACATCCGGTACCCAGAAATGCATGGGAAAAAGGGCGATCTTGTAGAAAAAACCGCTAAATACCAGCAGCAGGGCAACAACTGTCAACGGTTGAGAAAAGAGCGGCAACAGGGCGGGTGCAAGTTCCGCCAGCCGTGTTGTTCCGGTCAGCCCATAGAGATAACTCATGCCGAAGAGCATCATGCCGGAGGCAACAACACCATAGAGCAGGTATTTAATTGCAGCCTCACTCTGCTTTCCTTTGCCGGTACTGTTTTTGCGCATTGCCACCATCAGATAGACGGTAAAGGAGGAGAGTTCCAAAGAGACAAAGATGGCCAGCAGTTCCGTACTTGAAACCAGCATCATTAACCCAAGAACGGACATCATCATAAAGAGATAATATTCCGCCTGAGCTCTGGCTGTAATTCCACTGTCCCTGTTACTGAAAAAGAGGAGGGTGACAGTACCGAGGGCAACCAGACTCTTCATCAACTGGGTAAAAGGGTTGACTTCAAAGGCTCCATAAAACAGTGTCCCACTGTTACAAAGAGAAGAGATGGTTGTGAGCGACACCATCAGCATCATATAACAGGTGATATTCTTGATTGTCCGGGGTTGGAAATTACCCAGGCTCATAAAAAAGAGGGTGAGTCCTGCCAGCAGCAACGATAATTCTGGAAGAAATAGCATCATTGTACCTTCTTAAGTGTTTATGCCCTTTCGGGGTAAAAGTCAGTGTAAAACAGTCCCGGCAAGGGCAACTGCATCAGCCGTATTTGTCTGTACCGCAGTGAAATGCTGCAGGAGTTCATGCACACTGCAGTGTATCATCTCAAGAAAGGGCTGCGGTGCAAGACCAATCCATAAAACAAAGAGTAAAAATGGAACAAGAGTTACAACCTCTCTTACGTTCAGGTCGTGCTCCTTAAGCCATTTCTGGTCAGGATTATTCGTTCCTCCCCAGATAATCTTCTGCAGCATTCTAAGCATATAGGCCGCAGCAAGGAGGGCTCCTGGAATGGCGGCAAGGGCCAGCCAGGGAAAATTCCCCTGTAAGGTGCTGTATTTGAAGGCACCGACCAGAATCATAAATTCACCGACAAAACCGTTGGTTCCGGGGAAGGCAAAGGCTGCAAGAGAAAAGAGGGTGAGAAATGTAATAAAGATCGGCATATACTTGCCAATACCGGTAGCAGAGAGCAGCTCCCGGCTATGGGTACGCTCATAGATCATTCCCACACAGAGAAAAAGTGCGCCGGTTGTTACCCCATGGTTGATCATTTGCAGTATGGAGCCCTCAATACCGTCACTATTCAGTGCAAAAAGTCCCAGGGTAACAAAACCCATATGACCAACGGAAGAGTAGGCGATTAACTTTTTCATATCCGATTGTGCCAGTGCAGTGAAGCCGCCGTAGATAATACCAGCAATAGAGAGCCACAGAACCCAGGGCATAAAAAGAAGGGTTGCCTCCGGGGTGATGGGCAGGGCAAAGCGGAGGAAGCCATAGGTTCCCATTTTCAGCAGTATACTGGCCAGGATAACAGAGCCTGCGGTTGGTGCCTCCACATGGGCTGCGGGCAGCCAGGTGTGGAAGGGAAACATTGGCACTTTAATAGCAAAGGCAAGAAAGAAGGCCAGAAAGATATAGATCTGTGCCGTTATGGAATAATCCTGCCACATCATATCAGGGATGAAGAAGCTGTAATTATTCGCATTATAGAGCCAGATAATAGCAACCAGCATCATCATTGATCCGGCAAGGGTGTAGAGGAAGAATTTAATAGAGGCATAAATCCTGCGCGGGCCGCCCCAGATGCCGATCAACAGATACATTGGAATCAGCATCGCTTCCCACAGCACATAGAAAAGCACAAAATCAAGTGCGGCAAATACCCCCACCATTGCCGTTTCCATAACCAGCAGACAGACCATAAAGGCTTGTACCCGTTTTTTGATATAGGTCCATGATGCGAGAACGCAAAAAGGCATAATCAGTGTGGTCAGCAGCAGGAGCAGGATTGAAATACCGTCAACGCCAACAATATAGTTGATGTTAAATGCCTTTATCCAGGGATGGAATTCAACAAACTGAAACTTTGCAGTTGTGGAGTCAAAGGCAGAAATCAGCGTCAAAGAGAGTAGAGCCACAAGAGTTGTGGTCAACAGTGCCAGCCTGCGGCAAAGCTCTTCGTTTTGCACAAAAAGAAGAGCAAAAGCACCCATAAGCGGCAAAAAAATCAATGCACTCAGTATGGGGAATCCAGAGTTGAACAGTAGTTGATCCATTATCAGTAATCCTCGATTATTGTAAATTCATTCCCTTGTTTTTCAGGTAAATCCCTTGCATTTTGTCACATCTCTACTGTTGGTAAGAGGCCGTACCTCTAATTTCTCTCAACAGTTGAGAGCCGATATGACACTAAAACCATATATATGCGGCAAGCAGTATTGCCGCAAAGGTTACCGTGGCAAAAAGTGTCTGCTGAATTTCTCCCTTTTGTAGTGCAGCAACCACCCTGCGGCCCATGCCCAGCACACAACGGGCTGTGCCGTCAACGATGGTGTCAATAACATTCCAGTCAAACCAGGACCAGAAGTTGGCAGATTTCATCATACCGGCCAGGCCAACAGATTTATAGACCTTGCTCCAGGCTGTATCCACCGCCTGAACGGGATGAATTGCCAGCCATAGAAAAGCCTGCCCGCCCTTGCGGTAAAACCAGTCAAGGTCAATACTGATAGTTGCCGTTGGTGCAACCTTGTTTTTCAGGAAGGCAAAGGCAATAGCAGTAAAGGCGATAATTTGCAGGGTTTCCGCCATATGTCCGCTACTGTACGGATGGAACTCTGCCGCATAGGGGAGCATATCGTAGAGAAAGGGGAGATAGCTGCCAATAACAAAACAGAGAATGGCGGCACTGGCCATGGCAAGACTCATATTCCAGGGCGGATCTTCAGCCTTGGTCATGGTCTCTTCGCTGCAGCGGGATTCTCCAAAAAAGAGAAACCAGGGCAAGCGCAGACCGGCAACAAAAAATGTTCCCACAGAAACCATAGAGAGCAGTACTCCGGCAAGAACCAGGTGGTGCTCAAAGCTGGCAGCAATAATCATCGATTTGGAGACAAAACCGGAGAAAAAGGGAAAGGCAGAGACCGATACACTGCCGACCAGTAAAAAGAGAAGGGTTTTGGGCATCTTGTGATAGAGCCCACCCAGTTCGGTGAGTTTGCTTTTTCCTGTACTTTGCACCACCGCCCCGGCGGCCATAAACAGCAACCCTTTATAGAGAATGTGAGCAAAGGCATGAGCACAGGTGCCGTTAATGGCGAGAGCAGTACCGATACCAACCCCGGTCACCATATATCCCACCTGGCTGACAATCTCCCAGGCAAGCAGGCGGCGGATATCGTTTTCCATCATGGCATAAACGATTCCCCAGATTGCCATAACCACTCCCAGAATAATCAGCACCTCAAAACCGGCAAAAGCCCGGGCAAGGGTATAGACAGCAGTTTTAGTAGTAAAGGCACACATAAAGACTGCCCCGACGACACTTGCCTTGGAGTAGGCATCCGGCAACCATGAATGGAGCGGCGGCACGGCGGCATTGAGCATCAACCCTGCCATGATCAGCCAGGTATAGAGCTGGGTACCTTCCTGACTAAACTGAACGAAGTCCATATTGCCCACTGTCTGGTAGCGCAGCACAAAACCGAGCAGCAGCAGTACTCCGCCAAAGGTATGCACCAGCAGATAACGATAACCGGCATTAAGTGCTCCTTCCTCCTTGTTAAACCAGATAAGGAAGGTGGAGGCAAAAGCCATCATCTCCCAGAAGAGGAAAAGAACAAGGTAATCCCCGCAGTAGATAGCACCGAGGCTGCCTGCCACATAGAACCAGGCGGCAACCTGCTGCCAGACATTTTTTACATGCAGGCTGTAGACGGTGCCGATAATGCACATCAGTGCCATAATAAAGCCGAAGATGGCCGAGAGGGAATCAACCCGTCCAAAGATCAGTGTCCATCGGTCCATAAACTGGACAACGCCGTAAATGCCATGGCTGCCATTTATGTAGAGGACATCAATAAAGGTGAGTATCGGCACCAAAAGCAGTAACCGCTTTCGCCATGATTCCCTGACAACGGGAAGGGCCATAGCTCCCAGAATAAGCAGGAGCGAGGGGTGAATAAAATTACTTGTCATAATACTCCTCCTCCTTTTTAATGCCCATCTTTCCGTAGATCATGGCAAAGAATACCAGGACGATGCAGGAACAGATGGTAAAAAATGTCCAGAATGCCGGTATGCTTTCCAAGGAAAAATGACTCTCTTCATGGTGGACAAATACGATTGACCATAGCACAATCAACCCTGTAAGGATATACGCGTACTTTTTACAGAGCTGTTGATGGCTCTTGATCCATTCAATAAGATTTACAATCATCCCGTCACCGCCTTGACAAATTGCAACATAAAGTTGGGGAAAATTCCGATAAGTATGGAAATGGTTGATGCAATCACAATGGGCACCAACATGGGAAGCGGTGCCTCCTTAACCTTGTCATACACTACACCCGCAGGAGGAGCCTTGAAAAATGCCCGGTAGGTAACGGGCAGAAAGTAGGCTGCATTCAGCAGGGTACTGGCAATCAGCACCAGCAGAATGCCTGTCTGATGGGCATCCATAGCACCGATCAGGAGATCCCACTTGGTAATAAAACCGGCAGCAGGAGGAGCTCCGATCATACTGAGAGAAGCAATAAAGAATGCACCGAAGGTGAAGGGCATCGCTTTTCCCAGTCCATCAAGCTCTGAAATATATTTCTTCTGGGTAACGACAAAGATCGCCCCTGCACAGAAGAAGAGGGTGATTTTGGAAAAGGCATGGTTGACAATATGAATTAGTCCGCCCTGAATTCCCGGTGTGGTCAGCAGAGCAACCCCGAGAATAATATAAGAGAGCTGACTGACGGTGGAATATGCCAGCCGTGCCTTGAGATTATCCTTGGTCAGGGCAATTATTGAGGCGGTCAGAATAGTAAAGCTGACAAACCATGCGGTTGGAATACCGAGGTTGAGCAGGGACATCAAATCAGTGCCGAAGATATAAAGCATGGTACGGGTGGTGCAAAACACCCCAACCTTGACCACCGCCACCGCATGCAGCAGGGCAGAGACGGGTGTTGGTGCAACCATTGCCCCCGGCAGCCAGTGATGCAGCGGCATAACACCGTTTTTGGCAAACCCGAGCAGACAGAAGATATAGAGCATAATAACCAGTGTATGGTTAACTTCTGCCGGAAAAATACCTGTGGTTGCGGTTGTCGCAAAATCTAGCGTACCGGTAAGAACATAGATAAGAATAATAGCCGGCAGTAGAAAGAGCTTTGCCGTTGACGTCAGGTAGACGATATATTTACGGGCACCGTTATACCCCTCTTCATCCTGATGATGCGCAACCAGCGGATAGGTGCAGATAGAGACGATCTCGTAGAAGAGATACATGGTGAAGAGGTTGTCCGAGAATGCCACTCCGACAGCACCAAATATTGCCAGGGCAAAACAGGCATTAAAACGGGTCTGGGCATGTTCCTTCAATCCCCGCATATATCCCATTGAATAATAGACGGCAATCGTCCATAGCGAAGAGGCAACCAGTGCAAAGAGCATCGACATTGCATCTGCCCGCAGGGTAACCGTCATGCCGGGTAGAATGGTAAATAGTGTTAACTGCAGCATTTTGCCATGCAGGACAGAGGGAACCATTCCCGCAACAACAATAAGCAACAGCACAGATGAGACGCTGGATATTGCCTCCCGCACATTCTCCTTACTGCCGTGAAGCAGAACCCCCATCGCTCCCGCAAGGGGAATAAACAGTGCCAAAAGTAGTGAATAATCCATCAGGGCAGCTCCTTAACCTTTGAGTTGAACGGTGTCATCGGCATTAATCGAGTTATAGTGACGATAGATGGCGATAACGATACTCAGGCCGATAGCCGCCTCTGCTGCGGCGATAGCCATGATGAAGAGAGTAAAAACCTGACCGCATACCGGATCAGGTGCCAAAAAACGGTTGAACGCCATAAAGTTTACCGAAGCTCCTGCCAGAATCATTTCAGCAGCAATCAACATGCCGATAAAAGAGCGTTGGGCAAGCACGCCGTAAATTCCCATGGCGAAAAGAATCGCTCCCAGAATAAGAAAACAATCCAGCTGGTTGTAAAGACCGAGAATACTCATTGCTCCCCCCTTTCCCTTTTGGTTCGGGCGATGATAAGTGCGCCGAGAATGGCAACGAGCAAGACAATAGAAACCAGCTCAAAGACCATTGAGTTGGTGGTCAGCAGGTTGATTCCAATCTCCTGCATTGAGCCGCTGTTGACCTTCGGCTGCATCTGCCATTGGGTGCGGGTCGCAAGAACAGAGAGGCTGAATGCAAGGAGGATCGCAGTGCCCAAGCCAAGCGGGCCGGCAATTTTGCCTTTTTTTACCCGGGCCAGTTTTTCATCGGTCGATGCCAGCATAATGGCAAAGGAGACGGTTATGGCAACCGCTCCCACATAGATAAGAATCTGCATCATGGAGACAAAGGGCGAGTTAAGGAAAAAATAGAGCCCGGCAACACCAACGAAGCAGACAATAAGACCGGCAATGGAATGAACGATTTGCCTGGCCAGGCAGACAATCAGACCTCCTCCGACGGTCATGGCGATAGTTACCAGAAAAACGGCTCCACTCATTCCCTCAACAGAAAAAAGAGCCGGAGATGTGGGTAAAACAGGTGTCATCGGTTTCTCTCCTGTAGACGTTGGAGTAAATCAAAATGAAAATCCTCTTTCCTGCGGCTTGCCAGGTTATACTCCCTGGAGTGTTCCAGTGCTCCGAAATTACACGCTTCAACACAGGAGCCGCAGAGAGAACACTTGGTAAAATCAAGATGATAGCTGGTCAGCACCTTTTTTTTGGAGCCTTCCGGCTTGCCTCCTGTAAGAGAGATACAATCTGAAGGGCAGGCTCTCTGGCAGGCCATGCAGACCACACATTTGGGCTGGCCGTTTTCATCTTCTATCAGTTCAACGTGGCCTCGGTAATTGTCGCACATCTCCAGCGTTTCAAACGGATAAGAGACGGTAACCGTAGGAGAGATCGCCTCTTTAAAGGTGATCCTCATACCGACAAAAAGGCTGTAAAGACCGCTGAATATCTCTTTGAAATAGTTAATCATCAGAACACCTTTATCAGTCCTGCGGTGAGCAGCAGATTAAAAAGAGAGAGTGGAATAAGAATCTTCCAGCTAAGGTTGAGAAGCCCGTAGATTGTAGTTCTGGGAAAAGTCCAGCGGATCCAGATAATGGTTGCAATCAACAGGTAGAGTTTGAGCAAAAACCACCATACACCCGGGAACAGACCGAAAGGACATCCCCAGCCGCCAAGAAAAAAGATGGTGGTCAGACTTGATCCAATAACGATATTGGCATATTCCCCCATGAAAAAGAGGCCGAATCCCATAGACCCGTACTCAATATGGAAGCCGGCAACCAGCTCACCTTCCGCTTCCCCAAGGTCAAAGGGGGCCCGGTTGGTCTCTGCCAGGCTGCAGACAAAGAAGATAAGGAAGGAAAACGGCATCAGCAGATTATGGGATTTCCCCAGTAGGGGAAAGATATTCCAGTGGAGGATATTTGCCGATTGCTGCTGGACAATCTCTGTCAGGTCTGTGGTTCCTGCGATAAGAACAATGGTCAAGGCCGTTACCAGCATTGGAATCTCATAGGCTACTGCCTGAGAAACCGCTCGAACCGAGGCCATGAGTGCATACTTATTCCGTGCCGACCATCCGGCAAAGACGATGCCCATGGTGCCCAGAGAGGCAAAGGCAAAAACCATCAGCAGACCGACATTCATATTCTGTGCCTGAATCCAGTCGCTGTAAGGCAGGGTTACAAAACTCATAATTGCCGGGCACATAACCAGTACAGGCGCGGTCATAAAGAGAATTTTATCTGCCCCGCCGGGGATAAAAATCTGCTTGGCCATCAGTTTAATCCCATCAAGAGGCGGTTGCAGCAGACCGAAAGGCCCGTTGATATTCGGCCCCGGTCTACGCTGAATTATGCCTGCTCCGCGCCGTTCTGCCCATACCAGATAAGCGGCATTGAGTGCGGCAAAGGCGATAGCAATAATGACCGCTATGACAATATCGATAAATAAGCTCATAATCTACCTCTTATCGGTCTATCTCTGGAATAACCAGATCAAGGGTTCCCATCATTGCCATGGCATCCATCAACAGCATTCCACGGCATGCCTCATCAAAGAGATGCATATTAGAGTAGGTGGGAGAACGCAGCTTCAGCCGCCAGGGAACCTTATCTCCGGTGCTGACCAGACGCACGCCAAATGATCCTCGTGCGGTCTCCACCGCCTGATAGTAGTCTCCCTTGGGCGGTTTAATGATTTTAGGTACTTTCTTCGGCATAACCGGGCCATCGGGCAGCATATCAAGAATCTGTTCAACAATACGCAAGGATTGTTCCATCTCCTCCATACGCACCATATACCGAGCCATATTGTCGCACTCGCTATAGACCGGAACCTTGAAATCAAGGTTGGGGTAGACGGAATAGGGCTCATTTCTGCGTACATCAAAGTTGATGCCGGAACCTCTGGCAACACCGCTGGATGCACCATATTTACGGCACATCTCCGCAGATATGTGGCCAATGCCCTGCAGACGCTTTTTGAAGATGACGTTGCCGGTTACCAGTTTCTTATATTTATCAAGAGATTTACGCATATAGGGAATAAAATCCCGTGCAGACTGGATAAATTGATCGTCAATATCCCGGCAAACTCCGCCATAGCGGATATAGCAGTAGGTAAGGCGGGAGCCGGTAATACGCTCCATCATATCAAGGATATGCTCACGATCCTGGAAGGCGTAGAGCAGCGGAGTAAAACCGCCCAAATCCATAACAAAAGCACCCAGCCACACAAGATGGGATGCAATACGGTTTAGCTCCACCATCAATGCCCGGATATATTCTGCCCGTTCAGGTACCTCAATTCCAGCGGCCTTTTCTACACAGAGAGCATGGCCGTGACTGTAGCCCATCGCACCAAGATAATCCATACGGCTGAGGTTCATCAGGTATTGGGGGTAGGTCTTGACTTCACCCATCTTTTCATGCATACGGTGGATATAGCCGATGACCGTTTCCGCACTGACAATATATTCGCCGTCCATCCTCATCTTTACCCGTAGAACACCGTGGGTCGCAGGGTGCTGAGGGCCGACGTTCAGAACGAATGTTTCATCCGGTTGCAGTTCTATTGGTTGATTCATGCCTTGAAATCCTTTCGCAGAGGGTGAAAATCTGCATCTTCGGGAAGAAGCAGAGGAACAAGGTGTGGGTGTCCTGTGAAATTGATACCGAAGAACTCCGCAGTCTCCCGTTCATGCCAGTTGGCACCGGCATAGATTCCGGTGATAGAGGGGACTTTCGCATTATCCCTATCGACTCTGGTGCGGATAACCAGACGGCAGAGATCAAAGTCATAACGGCTGAAATCGTAGACGACCTCCAGCTCTCCCTCATCAACCCAGTCAACTCCGGTGATTGCCTCAAGAAAAAATTTATGGGAATCAACGATTGTTACCGCTTCACAGAGTTGCTCCGGGGCAAGCTGTACATCAAGATGATAGCCGCAGGCAGCATAATCAGCGTCGATAATGCCATTGGGGCGCTGCTGCTCCTTTTTTGCGTCCTCTTCTGCTTCGCCGTTGCCTTTTTCTTCTGCGGGAGCGACTTGTTGCGGAAAGAGTTTTTCAAGAGCGGTTTTGACTTCCTCGTAAATCATCTATTCCCCTCCGCATTTTTTGCCGGAAACCGACGCTGATTCAGCCGCGCTTTTTCCGGGTCTTTAAACCGTTTCCAGTCGGAGACCAGCTCTTCCAGTTGTATAATTCCCTGTAGTAATGCCTCCGGCCGCGGAGGGCAACCGGGAATATAGATATCCACTGGTAGAAATTGATCGGCACCTAAGACAATGTTATATTGTCCTTCAAAGGCGAAAGGGCCGCCAGAGATAGCGCAGTTGCCAAGAGCCATAACCCATTTCGGTTCCGGCATCTGATCGTAGAGGGTTTTAATACCCGGCTGCATTTTTTTGGTGACAGTTCCAGCGATAATGAGGACATCACTCTGCCGTGCAGAGGGGCGGAATACCTCTGCGCCAAAGCGTGACATATCAAAGCGTGATCCGCCGGTTGCCATCATTTCGATAGCACAGCAGGCAATTCCAAAGGTAAGCGGCCAGAGAGAATTTGCCCTGCCGATATTGATTATGTCGTCAGCAATAGCCAGTTGGACTATTGATTCCGGTACTGTTTCCTTTCCCATGTAAAGACTCCCTTGCTCCATGGATAGATAACTGCAAGACTTAAAATTCCAACAAAAATAACGATTTCAATAAAATCCCGCCATGAGGAGGTAAATAGTGCTGTATCGTAGGCCTGAACCACCGGAAAAAGAAAGAGGGTGTCCACATCAAAGGCGAGAAAAATAAGGGCATAGAGGTAGAAAACCACATTATAGCGTATCCAGCTCTCTCCGATTGGATCCATACCGCACTCAATAAGCTGCCTGGTTTTACCAACAAGATTTCTTGTTTTGCTGAAAGGCATAAACAGGTAAACAATAGCAATGGGTCCAAGAGCAAAGGTGAGGCCACCGAGGACAAACCCGGTTATCCACAGTACCTCCTCGTGGTAGAGAAAAGCCGCTGTTTGAGGTTCCATCTTTTTACTCCAGCGTAAAATTAAGGGTAACTAATTGTAATTATATACAAACAATTTATCTTTTCGGAGCTGCTAGTACTCTTAAAAAGAGTGGAGAGGATATAGAATCGGAGCGTCTGTGTCAAGAATATAATTAGCATCTATTTTTTTTATGTATTGAATTAATTTTATTATAAACATCTGTTTTTATGATGATATAACGAAACCTGTTGAGAAAAAAGAGGAGATTTCGTATAGTCTTTTTTAAGATAAAAAGATAGAAAATATAACTAAAAATGATTTAGATGGAGGGATAATGGCTATTACCTTTCGACAGCTTGAAATTTTTATTGCCGTTGCTGAAACAGCACAGGTCACCAAAGCAAGTAAAAAACTTTTTGTTACCCAGTCGGCGGTAAGCATGGCTTTGGCTGAATTGGAGAATCAGTTAGGGGGGGAATTGTTTGATCGGCATGGGCGCAGTCTGTTACTCAATGAACGGGGCCGTTATCTCCTGCCTGAGGCGAAGAATGTGGTCACAAAAATCGGCAATATTGAAGCGGCAATGTCAGAGCGAAGTGACTCGCTGGAGGGGGTTCTAAATATAGTTGCCAGTACGACACTTGGTAACTATATCATGCCGTATTTGATCGGTGCTTTTAAGCGGATGCAGCCGGGAGTGCATGTAAATCTGCTTGTTTTTAATACCAAGGCTGCGGAGAAACTGGTATTGCAGGAGAAAATGGATGTCGGTTTTGTGGAAGGGCAGATCTCTGATAGCGATCAGTTATCATGGCGGCCATGGTTCCACGATGAGCTGGTTGTTCTCTGCGGAGCGACAGATCCTCTGGCGAATAACGAAGTTTTTAACATAGCAAAGGATCTGAAAGGGCGGAAATGGATTATGCGGGAAACCGGCTCCGGGACAATGGCAACGATCAAAGAGCGTTTTGGCAAGCATATGAAAGATGTGAATGTGGTCATGGAGGTTGGCCATCCTGAAGGTGTTAAACGTGCGGTTGAATCGGGTGCGGGAATTGCCTGTCTCTCCTCTCTCAGTATTTGCCGGGAAGTGGAATACGGCTGGTTAAAGGCACTGAAAATTTCGGGGCTGGATATGCGGCGTCAACTGCGGATTATTCAGCGTAAGGATTGGCAAATCTCTGATGCTATGGCTGAATTTGTTAATTTCTGCGATGTTATGTCTGTTTGTGGTGACTCCCAGGTTTGTCTCTCCAGCCCGTGGAAGTTGCAGTCTCTGCTGGCGAGGTATTCGGCAGGAAAGAAGAAGTAAAATTAGAATTTTTTACTCTTTTTTTAGCGAATTGGCTAAACTGTCTTCTGAGACAAGCAGAACAGGTAATAAGGTGTGTTATCTACGGCGTTTTAGCATAAATGGTGGACGGGGCGGGATTCGAACCCGCGGCCTTCGGCTTCGGAGGCCGACACTCTATCCAGCTGAGCTACCCGTCCAACAGAAAAATTGCAGTGAAGCTGGAAGCACACTATACAAAAGTTTCTTCTGATTGCAAGGTGTATCTTCTTTGGGAATTGTTCTTCCTTTTGGAAAAGGCTGTTATTTTTTTCCCTCCACCTCTTTTGCCCATTCCTTGAGTTGGGCAATCTCCTTATCCCAAATTTTGGGTTCTACCGTTTCAAGGATAAGGGGGATTTCATCAAAGCGGCTATCCTGCATAATATAACGAAAGCAGTCCCAGCCGATATTTCCCTCACCAAGGGAGTGGTGGCGGTCAACCCGGCTGTCAAGAGTGGATTTGGCATCGTTTAAATGCATTCCTTTCAGGAAGGAAAAACCGATAATCTGTTCAAATCTGGCAAAACTCTGCTCACATGCCTCCGCTGTGGAGAGGTTATACCCTGCCGCAAAAAAATGACAGGTATCAAGGCAGACGCCGACTCGGCTTTTATCCTTGACCTGCTCAATGATCGTTGCCACCTGTTCCAGTTGCCAGCCAAGGTTTGTGCCTTGCCCTGCGGTATTTTCGATAACGGCACAGACGCCCTCTACTTCGCCATGGGCAATATTGATTGATTCGGCAATGGTTGCCAGGCATTTTTGCGGGTCAACTTTTTTGAGATGACTTCCCGGGTGAAAATTAAGCAGGGTGAGCCCCAACTGTTTGCACCGCTGCATCTCATCAATAAAGGCAGTGCGGGATTTCTCCAGGGCCTTCTTTTCCGGGTGGCCAAGGTTGATCAGATAGGAGTCATGGGGCAGGATCTGTGCGGCCGTATAGCCATGTTTTTCACAGTTTTTATGAAAGGCGGTAATGCTTTTTTCTGTTAGCGGATTTGCCTTCCATTGCCGCTGGTTTTTGGTGAAAAGGGCAAAGGCGGTCGCGCCGATTGCGGCAGCGTTTATGGGAGCATTTTCAACGCCTCCGGCAGCGGAGACATGGGCGCCAATATATTTCATTTTGTTCTCTCGGTGAGTAATAGTTGGTGTGGATTTCTCTGGGAGCTATTCTAGCTATCCAGCCCCTTGCTGGTTCCCGGATAGTATGGAGCCTGATCTTTCTCAAAGGGAATACGTCCTTTTTCCTGCAGGAGTTCAAGAAACTCCTCTACCTGTGCCTCTGTTGTTATCTCGGTGAGATCAAGTTTTTCAAAGCGGCAGTTACAGCCCTGAAGTTGCCCGTTACACCAGGGGCAGACCTCCACCACATAACCTGCAAGATGTTCTTCTCCTTCGGCAACACCGCAGGCGGGGCAGTGGGTAACGGCTGCGGCCTGTGCCTTGCCGTACTCTTCCAGGTCTTCCACCGGCGGACAGCTTGCCAGAAAATCCTTTACCGCGGCATGGCTGAAAAAGAGAGCGACATCCTTGGGCACCTCCTGGCCATATTCTGCGATCAAGGCAACATCTTCCAGGGTGACGGCATAGAGCCAGTTATGGTTTGTGCAGATGAGCACAAAGAGATGCACGCCTTCCCGGTGTTCTAGCTCACTGATACCCGTTACCGCCTCTTCCCAGGCATCCGGCAGAGCAGTATAGTAATCGTGAAGCAGGCGCAGGGCAAGCTCATTACTGCGGTATTGTTCAACCAGCTGCAGTGCCGCAGCTTGTTCCTGCTCAGGAACGGCAAAGGGGATATAGCTTTGTATCTCCTGCCGCAGATTTTTTATATATTCTTTGCTCATAATAATTACTTAGCCAGGTTATTTCCGGTCTCAAAATTAACCACCAACGGAACAGTAAATGAATCGTCAAATGCCATAACATTTTCCATCGCTTTTTTCAGCACGGGTTTTGCTCGCTCC